>Ga0209123_1000407_pt1 | contig 57970 bp, 48 predicted proteins | sample BarGraIncu00431A_FD_184500 | JGI IMG/M metagenome (GOLD analysis project Ga0209123, IMG submission 184500) | Arctic peat soil microbial communities from Barrow, Alaska, USA - Barrow Graham LP Incubations 004-31A (SPAdes) (version 2) | ecosystem: Environmental > Terrestrial > Soil > Wetlands >... | reverse complement strand
TTAAATTTATTAGAGTAGCCGTTTAACAATTAAATGTTTTTTTAAAAAATTCCTGCATCGTGTAGGCTTGTTTGCTATGCCTATTTTTATTCCTAATTGCTCTCTGAACATAAAATTTATAGCGCTATAATGATTCTATACAAAATCAAGTTTTACATATTAGTTTCCGTGACTACTCAATATATATATATTAATAATAGCACTTTAAAAGAATAAAGACAAATAATAAAATATTATAATTAAAGCAATTTCTATTACTTTAAGCTACTCATAATTTACAAATGAAAGAAGAGGTGGTGGATAATAAATAGAAGAATATTCAAAAAATGCAATGATATCTATGTTATGGGTTTATGTATTAATAGAAAATAAGTTGAAGATACGTTATAATACTCATGAATAATAACCTATTTGGGTTGGAAATATAAAATATATGCTTAATTTGTAGAGGGGGATAAAATGTTTTATTTTGTGAAGGATATAGAAGAAAATGTAATGAATGTGAACTGTCTGCATGAAGTTCCGTTTTTGGAAGAGTCCATATATAATATGTCTATGGAAAAGATGCTAAAAGAGTATGAAAATATAAAGAAATGGTTCATGTTTAATAAGATGGCAAATGATTTTCAAATTAAAGGGGTTGCAGGTAGCGAACTAGAATTTTTCATCATAGATAATATTCCTTATGAAGATATGGATTATAGTCACGATGTTTTACATAATAGAATAAGACAAAAGATGGGACTTGAATTTGACAAATATGAATATAATTTAAAATTAAGATTAAGTAGGACATGCTCTACAATTTTATTTAATCTTAAGATAAAATGTATTTTAAAAGAATGGACTTAATATGTAACAGTAAAAATTTATTGACCGTCCAATTTCTATTGCTTATATCTTAATTTAATTTAAAGAATAAAAAAAATGTGCTAACAACATATAAATATAGTTAGCACATTTTATGAAACATGGGTTATTAATACTTTTACCTTGTAAGGTGTGGCAATATAAGTTTTATAAGCCTTTCAATAACTTTGATTTCCTTTTCTGAACATTTATTAATTAAAGAATGAAGTACATCATTATTAGGCTTAATATTTACTTCTTCAAAAAACAAATAGTCAATTGAAATATGTAAACATTCAGATAGGTTTATCAAGGTATTAATGCTCATTTTTCTTTCCCCTCTTTCAATTTGTCCCAAGAAATAGGGGGAAATGTTTAGAATTTCGGACAGGTTTTCGCGGGTCATATCAAATTTTTCTCGTTCAATCCTTATTCGATTTCCAATTTTTACATAATTAATTTCATTCTGCATATTACTCACCCTCTATAAGCTAACCTAGCAATAACCATTCTAAGTTTACATTAAAATGGTTGATTTATAAATAAGCTAACCGCATACAAATTATATTTTCAAATAGTAAGGATATCTAGAATAAAGAGTTATTTAAACAATATATATTGATTTATCTTTAATATGTGTTAAAAAAGGCGATGCTATTCTTCTTAATATTTAATTTTAATTATAAAGGGTTTTAACTGGTATACAATAATAATTTATGAGATAATAGTTTATGAGAAAAAAATTTATGTAGAATGGGTGATAGTGATGGCATTATCTACAAATATAATTAATAATGCATTGTTACAGCAATATGCGGAGCAAATAAAAAAAAATAATTTACTTTCTAATAAGAGTGCAGCAGATGTAGACAGCCAAGAAGTAAATCAAGAATCTGCTTTTCAAATGATGCTTATTCAAATGATGGATAGCTCAGGCAACTCAATGATGGCACAACTTATGACCACGGCTTTATCAAATCAAGATTCTTTTAGTTTAGATGGAGCGTTAGGAGATATAAGTAATTTTAGTTCAAATATGAGGGATGCGGCCTTATCATTAACAAGTAACACCAGCCAAGCAGTAGATAATGAATTTAATAGCCTGGGTTATTCTAGTGCTAAATATGAATCGGATCTCAATCCAGAGGCGATAAGTAATACATCAGGTGATATTGGCGGAAAGTCTTATGGTGTGTGGCAATTTTCCTCTGAGACGGGTTCATTAGATTCTTTTATTAATTCACTTAATGGGTCAAGTAAAGAGTTTTATTCAAAACTTACAGAGGCGAAAGCTAAAGATGGTAATAAATTTGGTGAAAATTTTGATGCAACATGGACAAGTATAGCAACATCCAATAAAGATGAGTTTTTAAAGTTACAACAAGATTCTATAAAACAAAATTATTATGATGTAGCAGCTTTAGCACTAAAAACAAAATACGGTTTTGATATAAGCAAAAAAAGTGAGGCTTTAAAAGAAAGTTTATTGTCTACAGCAGTTCAACATGGCGCCTCAGGAACTTTATCTGTATTTTCAAAACTAAATTTAAATAAGAGTGATGGTAACATCATAAACGATTTGTATAATGAACGTCAAAAGGTTAACGTTTATTTTAAAGATAGTTCAGCGGCTGTAAAACAAAGTGTATACAATAGGTTTACTAGAGAAAAACAAGATATGCTTAATATGTTAGATGGAGAATTTGTTTAAATTTTAAGGTAACAATAATATAAAAATTACAATTTAGAAAATTTAATAAATGGAATAAATAAAACAAAATTAATTATAAAGAACACTATTAATATTATGGAATTTTAATAATATTGATAGTGTTTTTTTATTTAAATGATAACTTTAAAAAACAATAATTTTTGTAAAAAAGGATAAAACTTATGAATATATTGTTTGAAAGATATATGTAGGCAAGAATTATTTAATTGCTAAATAAAAAAAATACATATGCATTTAATATTAAAAATCAAACATACTATTTGTAACATAAAAAAAATAATATTATGAAAAAAACTAAAAATAAGGGGGAATCAAATGAAGAAGTTTACAAAAATAACATCCATGTTATTGGTAGTTGGGTTATTTCTTAATAATTTCGGAAGTGGCGTCCTAGGTACGCAAATCGCTAAGGCACAGCAAAATAAGGTAGTGTTATCAAGTTATGATAAATCCAAGATAAGTTTTAAGGAAAATATAAAAATAGGTGAAAACATATCAGGATTTAAACTAGAATCTAAAAAATGGATTGAAGATATACATTCGACTACAATGATATTTAAACATATTAAAAGTGGAGCTAAACTTATTTATGTTCAAAATGATGACGAAAACAAGGTATTCTCAATAAATTTTCGCACACCAGTATATGATAATACAGGGGTTAATCATATTATTGAACATTCTGTTTTATGTGGCTCAGTAAATTATCCTGTAAAAGATCCATTTCTAATTATGACAAAGCAATCACTGAGTACATTTTTAAATGCTTTTACAGGACCTGATTTTACAATGTATCCAGTAGCAAGTAAGAATGATGTTGATTTTAAAAATTTAATGAGTGTATATTTGGATGCAGTGTTTTATCCAAATATGTCTAAGGATCCTAAAATACTTAAGCAAGAAGGCTGGCATTATGAAATTAATAATAAAACTGGAGAGTTAAGCTACAATGGTATAGTATACAATGAGATGAAAGGCACTAGTTCCTCACCACAAATAATATTATCAAATGCTATTAATGAATCTCTTTTTAATAATAATTCATACAGTTATGAATCTGGTGGTAATCCAGAAAATATTACTGATTTAACATATGATAAATTTGTTGAAACATATAAAAAATATTACACATCATCAAATAGTTCTATATATTTATATGGGAAATTAGATATAATGAGCACTTTGAAATTTATGGATGAAAATTATCTAAGTAAACTAAAAAAAACAACTGTAGATAGCAAAATTGAATTACAAAAAAATTATGAAGAAAATGTTGAGAAAACAGAAATTTACCCAGTGTCTATTAATGCAAGTACGGCAAACATGACTTATTTATCATCTAATTATGTAATAGATAAGGATATAGACGTTGAAAATGTTTTAGGTTTTCAAATTTTGCAAGAAATTCTTTTAAATACTAAATCTTCACCTTTAAGAAAGGCTTTGATTGAAAGAGGAATTGGTACAAATGTTTATGCAAGTTTCAACCAATCAACTAAACAACCTACTTTCAGTATAGTAACAACGAATGCAAATGAAGCAGAAAAATATAAATTTAAAATGCTGGTGGATAGTGCACTTAAGCAAGTAGTAAAAGAGGGTTTTGATAAAGAACTAGTAAACTCAGTGTTTACGGCAATAGAATTAAGTTTGAAAACTCAAAATTGCGATGCAAATAGGGGTATGAATTATATGTCAGCGGCTTTAAATTGCTGGAATTATGATGTAGACCCTACAGAATATTTGGATGTATCCCCAACACTTAAGCAAATAAAGTCTAAAATATCCGATAAATACTTTGAAAAATTAGTTCAAAAATATTTAATTGAAAATAAACACAATTCATTAGTTGTGTTAAAACCTTCTAAAGGATTAAATGAAATTAAAGAAGAAAAGGTAAAAACAAAACTTGCATTGTATAAAAAATCATTATCGGAACCTGAACTTGCTAAAATAAAAAAAGAGTCAGAAGAATTAAAAAAATGGCAGGTAACTCCAGATGCCAAAGAAAATCTATCCAAAGTGCCAACACTTAAACGAAGTGATTTGAACTTAAAATCAGAAGAAATTCCAACAGTAGAAAAATTAGAGAGAGGCACCAAAATATTAAGTCATCCTATATTTACAAATGGAATTACCTATTCTAATTTATATTTTGACAGCTCAAAAGTGCCTCAGAATAAATTATTATATCTAAAATTGCTATCCAGTGTTTTAGGAAATGTTAGTACTCAAAAATATAATGTAATGGAGTTATCAAACCAAATGATGAAGTATACTGGTGGAATTAGTTTTAATTCCACAGTATTTAAAAATAATGATAATGATGAGAATAAGCAAAATGAATATTATCCTAAAATGACTGTTTCAGTAAATGCTATTAATAGTACATTACCAAATGCGTTTGAACTTTTAGGAGAAGTAATTAATCATAGTAAATTTGATGATAAAAAGCGTATGAAGGTTTTGATTAAATCATTAAGGTCAAACTATGAGACTATGCTTGTAAATGGAGGTAATACCCTTGCAATAAATCGTACCTTATCTTATTTATCAGATGTTGGTAAGTACAAGGATTTAAATTATTTACCTTACTATAATTTTATTTGTGATCTAGATGACAACTTTGACAATAAGTTCGATGATATTATAAAAAATCTAAGTGATGTAAATAACCTTGTGTTTAACAAAGAAGGATTAGTTGTAAGTTATACTGGTGATGAAAAAAATTACGAGGACTTCGCAATTTCTTTTAATAAACTTTCTGAAAAAATAAGTAATAAAAAATTTCCAAGTAAAATATATAAATATGATTTCACAGATAAGAATGAGGCGTTTGTGATTCCGTCTCAAGTGCAATATGTTGTTAAGGCTGGGCTTTTTAAAAAAGCAGGGTATACCTATAATGGACGCATGTTGGTACTTGAAAACATCTTAAATAGTGATTATTTATGGAAGGAACTCAGAGTTAAAGGTGGTGCTTATGGGGGAGCTATGAGGTTCACAAAGGATGAATTAATATTCTATTCATACAGAGATCCTAATTTAAAGGAAACTTTAAATACATTTGGTGAGGCAGTTAAATTTTTAAAGGACTTTAAATCAAGCGATGTCGAAATGACTAACTATATAATAGGAACAATAGGTAGTATTGATCATTTAACGAGCCCAAATGACAAAGGGTTACTCGCTGATAGCATGTATTTTGCGGGAACCACTCAAGACGATATTCAAAGAATACGTGACGAAGTATTAGCTACAAAGCAAAGCGACATTAGGGAATTTGCTAATCTACTAGAAAGAGTTTTAAAACAGAACATGTTTTGTGTTGTTGGTAGTGAAACTAAAGTAAATGAGAACAAACAGCTATTTGATAAGGTAATAACACCTATTAAGAAAACAGAGTAATAATAATTGTAAAATTTAAATTGTATAGAATTCTAGAAAGAACATAAAGCGTTAGTTTTATGTTCTTTCTACATTTATGGTATAATTAAAACATTATAAAATTTAAAGAACTAGGGAGAAAATATGTTGAAAGAAGATATGATATTACAAATATTTAATGAAGGAACTGGTGGTAATAATAATTCTAAAGGGCAAAGGGTCCTGAGTAATGATTTGGTTTCTTCTTTAGATATTACAACTGAAGATAAATTGATATGCGTCGAGGGCAATGTGATTTCGGAGAAACTTTTTAATGAATATCATACAAAAATTGAAATAGATACAGCTCTAAGAAGTATTTTTTCTACTTCCTGCAGTTGCGCTGATTTTGAAAATAATGAGTTTAAAAAAGAAAATTACTGTTGTAAACATTTAGTGGCAACCTTTTATAAAGCCGTAGGGGAGCTAGTCACGCACCCTCTTTTAAGAGAGGATGATATTGTGAAGGCTAGTATAAAGCGTTGTGATACAAATGTATTATCTATGCTTTTAGGAGATGAAAAACATAAAAGTGAAACAAAAATAGAAGTATACATAAATAAAAATCAATGGACAGGCAATATAACTGCTGAGTTTAAAATAGGGTTAAGCTCCATGAGTGCAAGTAATTTATATGTGCTAAAGGACATCAATCACTTTTTACTTGCTTATTATAATAACCTTCCTATAAATTATAGTAAAAATTTCACTTTTAACATGGAGAATCAAAAACTATCAACAAAGGATAAAAGACTTATTGATTTTATTGAAATGGTAAAAAAAATGGGCGAGGCACAAAGGCACGTAAACAGAGGTGAATGTCAGTACATAGACGGGAAAAATATAAATATTCCGAAATATAGCGTTCGAGAATTTTTTGATGTTATAAATAAACATAGGGTATATCTTAATGAAGGTTTTTTTTATAGACCTGTGGATACGGAGATTTTATATGAGGCTCCGCCGTTAGATTTCGATTTGAAAATAATAAAAGATAATTATGTACTTAAATCATCCAGTGGCATGCCGGTATCCTTAGGTTCTAAAAATGATGTTTTTTTGTATGGAAGTAGTATATATCTTCCGGATTATGAGTTTTGTTATAAAATAAGTCCATACCTTAAAGTTTTTAATGAGGCAAAAGTTGTAACAATGCCTACTATTGAGGAAGAGAAGATATTAAGACGGCTGATTCCAGATCTTAATGTTTTATCACCAAACGTTGTTTTATCTAAGTCTATTCACGATAAAATAATAATGGCGAAGAGTCAATTTAGTTTTTATTTTGACCAAGAAGGTAAAATTATTAATCTAACCTTAAAGGTTAAGTATGGAACTTTTGAGTTTAATATATTTGAAGACTGCGTAGAGAAGATTATATATAGGGATTCAAAAAAGGAAGCCAGGATTATTGGTGTTTTAAAAGCATTGAGTTTTGAGGAAATAAAAAACAAATTTTATTTTCAAAAGGGAGAGGACTATATATTTAAATTTTTCAAAAGTGATATAACAAGGCTTCAAGAAATAGGAGATGTATATTATTCCCAGAATTTTAAAGGTATAAAGTCCATTAGTGCTAAAGGTATTAGTGGAGATATAAAAAGTGGAAAGTATAATTATTTTGAAATGGATTTTAAATTAGGAGATATAGATCCCTTAGAAACAACTAAAATACTAAGAGCATTTAGAAATAACCTTAAATATTATAAGTTGAAAAGTGGAGAGTATCTTGATTTAGAGGAATTAGAACTTAATAAATTCTTAAAGCTTTTAGATGCTGTGGGACCGTATGGTAGTGATAACAATCATATTGAAATATCTAAAAGTAAAGCTGTTTTCTTAGACAGTTACTTAGAAGATAATAAAATGAGGTATATAAAAGGTAAAAAAGAATTAAAGGAAGTAACAAGCAAGCTTAAAAATATTGGCAAGATGAACTTTGATGTGCCAATTGACCTAAATGGGAAATTAAGAAAGTATCAGAAAATTGGGTATAACTGGTTTAAAACTTTAGATTATTTAGGGTTTGGTGGTATTTTAGGCGATGAAATGGGTCTTGGTAAAACATTGCAAGCTATTACTTTTTTATTATCAATTAAGGAAAGTAAGACTTTAATAGTAGCACCTACTTCTTTAATATATAACTGGACTTCTGAATTTGAAAAGTTTGCACCTAGATTAAAGGTGGCGGCTGTATGTGGTCCTAAGGATTCTCGCGATATCATAATAAAAAACATAGAAAACTATGATGTAATTATAACTACGTATAACCTAGTAAAGAGGGACCTAGATAGTTACATGGGATTAGAGTTTGATTATTGTATAGTAGATGAAGCACAAAACATTAAAAATCCAAATTCTCAAAATGCAATAGCTGTGAAGGAAATAGTAGCTAAAACAAAATTTGCATTATCGGGTACACCTATAGAAAATTCACTTATGGATTTATGGTCAATATTTGATTTCATAATGCCGGGGTACCTATATGATGAAAAGAGATTTAGTGTAAGATATCATAAAAAAATCAAGGCGAATCCTGAGGTAATAGAAGATTTAAATAGACTCATAAAGCCATTTATTTTAAGAAGATGCAAAAAAGATGTTTTAAAGGAATTACCTGATAAAATAGAAAAAACTCTTTTGGTAAGTTTGAATGACGAGCAAAAGAAAGTTTATAAAACATATGCAAATCACGCGATGGAGCTTATTAAAAAGAAGGTACGTGATGAGGAGTTTAAGAATAGTAAAATAGAGATTTTATCTTATATAACAAAGCTTAGACAAATATGTTTAGATCCTTCAGTTCTTATGAATGACTATAGTGGTGGTAGTGCAAAAATAGAGGCTCTTGTTGAACATATTCATAATTGCATTGAAGAGGGACATAGGATACTTGTTTTCTCTCAATTTACAACTGTTCTTAAAAATATACAAAAGAGATTTAAAGCTGAGAAGATATCTTTTAGTTATTTGGATGGATCTGTTCCAGCTCAAAAAAGAATGGACATGGTGTTAAATTTTAATGAAGGAAAAAATTCTGTGTTTTTAATAAGTTTAAAGGCTGGTGGTACAGGCTTAAATTTAACTTCAGCAGATGTTGTAATTCATTTTGATCCTTGGTGGAACCCGGCAGTAGAAGAACAGGCAACTGATAGAGCCCATAGAATAGGACAAAAAAATGTAGTGAGTGTTATAAAAATTATAGCTAAGGGAACTATTGAGGAGAAAATTCTCACGCTACAAGAAGAAAAGAAAAAACTAGCATCTGAACTCATGGGAGATGAGATGGCTGATGGAGAAGGATTTAAATCAATGAGCGAGGAAGACATATTTGGATTATTTGAAATGAAGGAATAATTCTAAAATTAAGGAATGATTAACAAACAATGAAACATAAATCAAATGTGTATAACGAAATTAATTAATGTTCACAATAAACTGAGGTGAGATTATGAATACAAATATTGATGTAAAAGAAATGAATAAATTTTTAAGAGGAATACACATGGGAGGTTCTACCTTTAAAGATTATCTAAGCAAAACTAAAAACCCAGAACTTAAAAATGAACTAGTTCAAGTTATTGAATCCTTTAAGAGACATGAAGAGGCAATTACAAATAGGATAGAAAAGCTAGATGGGAATGCTGTAGATACTCTGGGGATAATGGGTTCTATGGCAGATTTTCTTGAAAAAATTAAACTTATTCCTGTTAATAGCGATTTGAAGGTGTGCGAGCATGCAATAGCTGCTATGAAAATGGGGATAACGCAAGGTGAAAAGTTTATAAAGGAAAATAAGGAGCTAGATGGTAGTCTTATGAGTGAAGTAAAAGCTATTGTAGGTGACTATGACAATCATTTAAAAAAAGTACAATTGGTTATGGAAAAGTGTAAATAATGAGATGCTCCCGCAAGTGAACATATTTTTGTCCACTTGCGGGAGCATTTAATTATCTAATACCCACAGACATATTTTTTAATACACTATAATGACATTTATACCATTCATTTTCGGGTTCCATATTATATGCTTGTTCTGCAAATATTAAGGCTTTCTGGAAATACCCCATAGACATATAAACCTCGGATGTTCCAAAATATGCGGCACTTTTAGTAATATCTACGTAGGTGGCCTTAATATATAATTCAAGAGCAGCTTTTTTATTGCGAAGAGAGAGTAAAGCACTAGCTTTGCCACATATTGCATCATAAAAATTAGAATCTAACTTTAAGCAAATATCAAAACACTTTACAGCCTCATTAAAATCATTAAGAAGGGCCAAAAATTCTGCTTTTTTTAGATATGTAATTGAATTTTCTGGGTCCATTTCAATAAGCTTTTCGCAATAGTAAATGCATTTATCGAAGTCACCAGTTAAATCGTGTATATCAATTAATTTCCAGTATCCTTTTGGGTCACCTGGAGCTAATTTAAGGTATATTTTTAGGCAACGCTCTGCCTCTTCTACTTCAAACCGTTGCAAATGGGCATGACCTTTGACAAAATAAGATTCGGCATATTCGTTATCAAGTAATATGGCCTTATTATAATACCTGAATGCTTTTTCAAACTCGCCGTCATTAAAAAGACCTTTGCCTCGTTCTATATACTCCTTAATTAAAACTTCATCATCTATTAATTTAATATCATGTTTCATTAAAAATTCTCCTTTCACGTATAGTAACATATTACAATTATGGACATAAAATAAAACAGTATACATGCAATTGACATGGAATGAAGAAATATTATGTTGTAAATGTATTCACAACGGAAATAAACAATATTAGTTAACAATACGTATTTAAAAATTTTTAAAATCTGGATTGTTATGAGTATAGAATGGTTAATAATAATTTTGTTCATATTGTACTTGAAAACTATTACAAAATAGTCATATTTCATCTTGTTATTTTTTTATCACATGTGCTATACTGTGCATGTTAAGAAATTTAACATGGTTGTAAACAAAAATTATAGGGGGTATTCATATGAAAATTAAAGCAATATTATTATCACTAGCTTTAGGTGCTACTTTATTAGTAGGTTGTGGTGCTAAAGAAGAAGCAACAACAACTACGCCAGCAGCAACTACACCAGCGGCAACAACAAAAGAAGAAACAAAAACTGATGTAGTAACAACAGCTTCATTAGTAAATACTGAAGCAGCTTTTGAAAATGGAATAAGCAGTAAAGGTACATGGATTATTTCAACATTAAAGGATTTAACTTATGACAAAGATATAGTAGTTGATGGTGATTTTAAAAACAAAAAAGATCCAGCAGTTGCACAACGTAAAATAGCTTTATACACACAAGATGCAGACAAGAAAGTAACAGCTAGATTCATTTTAACTGCTCCAAAATTAACTTTTAATAGTCCTGCAGGAAGCATAGAACACGGAACTTTTAAAGGTGACCTTTATGTAACAGCTAGCAATTTTCAGTTAAAAGATGCTAAGGTAGACGGAAACATATACTTTACTACAGACGAAGCTAAATCTACATTTAAAATGGATGATAAAAGTTCAGTAACTGGAGTTCAAGAATTAAAAAAATAAAGTATACTGTGCACTTTTACAAGTAAACAATCTATACACAAATTTAGAGCAGCTACTTCATTAATGAAGTAGCTGCTCTTTTATAATTAATAGGGTTTATACCATGATAAGAATAGTTTGAAAAAATTTATAGAGTATAGTTAAGGGTGAAAACGATTCATAATTTTGTTCATTTTGTATTGTGAATTCTACGCTTTTAGCCTTGTTACATTTTTATCACATGTGATATACTAGGTTCGTTAAGAGATATAACATATTGATAAAAAAATAGGGGGTATTTAAATGAAGATTAAAGCAATATTATTATCACTAGCTCTAGGTGCTACTTTATTAGTAGGTTGTGGTGCTAAAGAAGAAGCAACAACAACTACACCAGCAAAAACTGAGGTGGCAACAAAAGAAACAGCAGCAACTGATGCAGTAACATCTGCTTCAATAGTAAATGATCAAGCCACACTTCAAAAAGCAGTAAGTAAAGAAGGATCTTGGATAATCTTAGCAACAAAAGATTTAACTGTTGATAAGGAAATTGTTATAGAAGGCGATCTTACAAAAGCGGACAAAGCTGATGCAACAAAAAAAGTTGCAGCAGGACGTAAATTAATACTTTTAACTCGAGATGATAAAAAAGTTACAACTGGTACTTTCACATTAACAGCACCTAAATTAACAGTTAAAAGTATAGACACTACACTTGAAGGTGGAACATTTGTAGGAGACGTATATGTTGAAGCTAAAGGATTTGCTGTAGAAGCGATTAAAATACAAGGAAATGTTTATTTTGCTACGCAGGAACTTAAAGATGCGTTTAAACTAGGCGAAGGTGGTTCTATAACTGGAACTACTGAAGTTACAAAATAAAGTATATTCCATATTTTAAGAAGTAGAAATGAAAACATTATAAAAAGCAGCTAATTTATTAGAAAACTAATGGATAGCTGCTTTTTTCTTATAAAAATTTATAAAACTCTTTTTATTATAATGAATGTCTGCTATAATTAATTGGTTTGTAAAAAAAACAACAAAAATATGTTTAAATAGAAAGGTAAATAAAAATGATAAAGTTTAAAAAACTAGGACTAAGCGATGAGATATTAAATATGATTAAAATTCAAGGAATTACTGAGCCAACACCTATTCAAGAGCAAAGTATAAGGCTAATAAAAGATGGCAAGGATGTTATAGCGGAGGCACAGACAGGAACAGGGAAAACACTTGCGTTTCTACTACCTATGTTTGATAATATGTCTGCGGATGTAAATACAATTCAGGGATTAATAGTTACACCTACAAGGGAACTTGCACTTCAGATAACTCAAGAGGCGAAAAAGATAGCATCTTGTAAAAATTTGAATATTTTGGCAGCGTACGGCGGTAAGGATATTGGTGCACAACTTAAAAAATTAAAGGGAAGCATTCATTTAGTAATTGCAACACCAGGAAGATTACTAGACCATCTTAGCCGCGGTACAGTTAATCTTGAGAACCTTAAGACATTAGTACTAGATGAGGCAGATCAAATGCTTCTTATGGGATTTAAAAATGATATTGAGGATATATTAGAAAAAACATCAAAAAAGAGGCAAACTTTATGTTTTTCAGCAACTATGAGTCCTGCGGTGAAAAAATTGGCTTATAAGTACATGAATGACCCTACAGAAGTGATAATTAAAAAAGAAGAAACAACACTTAAGAATATAAAACAATTTCTAATAGAAACCACAGATAGGAAAAAGCAAGAAGATTTATGTAAGGTAATGGATGAGAATAATCCATTTATGGCCATTATTTTTTGTAGAACTAAAAGAAGAGTTGATGATCTTGAAATGGCCCTTTATAAAAAAGGGTACAATTGTAAAAAACTTCATTCTGATATAACTCAGTCAAAGAGAGAAAAAATAATGAAGGATTTTAAAAAATGTGATATTCAGTATTTGATCGCCACGGATGTAGCAGCAAGAGGGCTTGATATTAATGGCGTTAGTCATGTTTTTAATTACGATATGCCTGAGAGTGCAGAAGGGTACATACACCGAATTGGAAGAACTGGAAGAGCTGGTGAAGATGGATATACATATTTATTTTCAGCACCAAAAGATAAATTCCTTTTAGATGCTATAGAAAAGACGATAAAAGGTAAAATTCCTAGAAAAATCTTAGACTAAATAATAAAAAACTTAAAGTTGGTTTAAATAACAACTTTAAGTTTTTTATTATTTATATATTAAGTTATAATTTTCATCTTAATTATACGGTTTTTGCTGGTATTCAATATAATGAATTTTGCATCATTATAATTGATTGTCTCACCTGTTTTTGGAAGTCTTCCATGTATGCCTGTAACGAAACCACCTATTGAATCAAAATCATCTGACTCAATATTTAAGCCTATCATTTCATTGACCATATTTATTTTTGTATCGCCATCAACAATAAATTCATCTTCTTTAATAACCTCAATTTTATCTGTAGCATCGTCGTATTCATCATCTATATCTCCAACGATTTCCTCTACTAAATCTTCAATGGTAACAATTCCAGAAGTCCCACCATATTCATCAAGCAAAATTGCTATGGGCACTCGGTTTAAACGCATATCTGCAAATAAATCAACAGTGCTTTTAAACTCGTAGGTAAAGTAAGGAATTCGCATTTGTTTTTCTATATTAAATTTTTCTTTTCCATCTTCGTAAAAAATCAAATCTTTAATATATAAAATTCCAACAATATTATCAACAGTCTCTTCATATATAGGAAGTCTTGAGAATTGCTCCTCCTTGAAGATTTTTATGAGTTCATTGTATGTTGAGTTTTTATTTGCTACAATCATATCAGTTCTTGGAGTCATAACATCTTTTGCCTTAGAATCCCCAAATTCAAACACATTGTAAATCATTTGTTTCTCTTCGCCTTCGAGTATTCCTTCCTCATGACTTACACTAACCATAGTTTTTAGCTCTTCTTCAGTGATAAAAGGCTTCTGTTTATTGACTTCTCCACCAAATATTTTTACAATTGTATTTGTTATATAAATTAATACTATAATAAGTGGATTTAGAACGAAGGTAAGCATGCTCAGTGGCCTAGCAACTTTTAAAGCGATTTTTTCAGAGTTTTGCGCAGCCAATGACTTTGGTGTTATTTCTGCGAAAATTAGAACAAGAATTGTCATAATAGCGGTTGCAATACCCACTCCAGAGTCGCCTAAATATTTAATGGCTAGAGACGTTGCAAGTGCTGAAGCACCAATGTTTGCAACATTATTTCCTACCAAAATGGCGCCTAAGAGTTTACTTGGATTTTTAAGTAATTTATTAATCCGCTCAGCACCGTAGATTTGTGAATCTACCATATGCCTTAACCGTATTTTGCTTAAAGTCATTAAAGCGGTTTCAGAGGCAGAAAAAAAAGCTGAAAAACCTAATAAAATTACTAATGATATAATTTTCCAGGTACCATCGGGGTCCATAATTTATTTCACACTCCTTAAGATATAACATAAGAAAATTATATCATAAAATGAAATAGTTTTAAATGAAATTATCATTAATGCACTGACTTGAGCGAACTATGGAAAAAATTTATCAGTGGAATTTTCACATGTATATATCAATACGAGCAATTTAAACGGAGTAAAGTGTGTCAATAATGAAATAATATGATATTATAGTAATACTATATTATTTGGTAATACTATAAGTGTAAAGTCTAGTTAGTTTAAATGCCATCATTGGAAATACAGAATATAATACATAATAATATTGTTAAGTGAAGTATCATTTTGGTAACTAAAGTTCATAAAAGTATCTACTTGCAAAAAACGTGCTTACAGTCTAAAATGATATAAGAATGTAAAAGAAAAAAGACATTAATGGTATACCCTAAGGTGAAAGGTTGAGATTATGATTTTTAAAAGACTTACTATTGAAGATAAGAATATATTGGACGAATTTATATATCCGTATAAATTTCTAAGTTGTGAATATTCATTTACAACTTTGTATATATGGAGAGAAGCTTGTGACATTAGTTATAGTATTCATAAAGGAACACTTATAATAAAGAAAACGGATTTTGACGGCAAATATTATTTTATGCAACCACTAGGTTATAAAAAGGAAAATCTTAAAGAAATAATAAATACATTAATCGAGTATAAAAAAGAACATAATATGGAGTATTTATTTAAAGATTTAGATGAAGAATTTATGGAAGAAATAAAAGATATATATAATGATACAAATGGTCTCAATATACAAGAAGATAGAGATAATTTTGATTATTTATATGAAGCAGAAAAACTTATAAAGCTTTCAGGTAAAAAACTTCATGGGAAAAAGAATCATTATAATTCTTTTGTAAAGAATTATAATTATGAGGTTAAAGACATAAAAGATGAAGAAGTAATAAAAAACGTGATAACAGCTGCAGAAAAATGGTATAAAAGTAATAATGATGATTATATACTCAGGTACGAACTGCAGGGAATAAAAGATGTTTTGAAAAATATGGAAGTTTTAAATGCTACCGGGATAGCTGTATATGTAGATGATGTTATAGTGGCATTTAGCTTAGGCGAAAAATTAAATGATAATTTGGCGGTAGTTCATATAGAAAAAGCAGATGTGAATTATAATGGAGTATACAGTTTTGTAAATAGAGCTTTTGTTGATAGAAGTTTTAGTGATGTTAAGTTAATTAACAGGGAACAAGATCTTGGAATTTTAGGACTTAGAAAATCTAAATTATCTTATCATCCATTTAAATTGGAGAAAAAGTATATTTTTGGTTTTAATAATATTTAATTAGTTTAATGACATTTCAGAAGGAAAGTCTCCCACTTCTATAAGTGGGAGGATAACAATTGAGAATTGTTATCTACCCTAGAGACCTACCCAGAGGATACATGCCCTAACAAATAGAAAACTTCAGCGGGAGTATAAATCTCCTTCTGAAGTCGTTAATATTTCAGTTCCGCAGGAGATGATTTAATCCAATAAAATAGACTAGCGTGCAGCTAGTCTATTTTATTAAATGTAGTTTATACTCAATTTTACATTAAGATTAAGAAAGGAGAAATAATGAAAAATCTTTTAGTCGGAGAAAAAATAAAACTCACATCTATAAATGAAGAGGATATTTCGGTAATTCAAAAGTGGCACAATGATGTGGCATTTATGCGTAATTATGATACTATAATCGCATCGCCTAAAAACTTAGAAGATATAAAAGAATTAATGATGGATGTAAGTAAATGTAGTACTGCTTATATTTTTGCTGTAAAAGAAATTGAGCATCAAGAGATTATTGGTGTTACAGGATTTGAAAATATATCTTGGAACAATGGAACATCTCTAATATACATAGGAATTGGAGAAGATAAACATAGGGGACAAGGATATGGAAAAGAGGCTTTAAGATTAACTATAGAGTTTGGATTTGAGGAATTAAATTTCCATAGAATATATCTCACTGTGCTTGAATACAATAAACCTGCTATAAAGCTATATGAAAAATTAGGATTTAAAAGAGAAGGGGTTTATAGAGAATTTATTCATAGAGATGGCAAACGCTATGATATGTATTTATACGGATTGCTAAGGCCCGAGTGGGAAGAAGCGCTAAAAGAAAAATAATTACAAAAACACAGTAGAAAAATAGAGCTACTGTGTTTTTGTATTTGAATATATAATATCGGTTTTAGGTATAATAAAAATGAATATATTGTGGGTGAAATTTTATTAATAATTGTTAAATAATGCAATCGTTTTTATTATGATAATATGATATATTTAACTTTAATATGTGTTATAAAAATTTATTTTACTTGAAATAGTAAATTGTATTATTTTAAATTAATTAGGAGGTATTGTTTTATGAAAAAAAATAATAATTCTAAAAATCCAGAAAATTTGCATCTGAAAAGAGAGCTCGGCCTTGTAGCAGCAACGGCTATAGTTGTAGGTAACTGTGTAGGTTCAGGCATTTTTACATCTGCTGCGTCGCTAGCTGTAGCATCAAATCCTAAAACTGCTATAATTGCCTGGGTAATTACAGCTATAGGATCACTACTCATTGCGTTAAGTTTTGCAAGCCTTGGAACAGCAATGCCAAGAACTGGTGGTCCAATTGTTTATACTAGAGCTGCATTTGGCGATTTTGCTGGATTTCTCATTGCATGGACATATTGGGTAGGTGCTTGGGTTGGAAACGCTGCTATTATAACTGCATTTATGCTTTATTTTACATATTTTGTTCCTTCCGCTGCAACACCGCTCGCAGCTTTTCTAATTACTTCGGGTGTGTTATGGTTTTTTACCATTGTAAATATTCTAGGTGTAAAAGGGGCGGGGGTAATTACAATTGTAACAACAGTGTTAAAAGTAGGTGCTTTAGTAGTATTTGTAGTAATTGCAGGTATTCATTTTAATCCTGAAATGCTGAGCACCGTTTCGAGTGTTGAGGTTTCAGGCATGAACACATTACCAGCAGCAATAGCTATTGCGCTGTGGGCTTTTGTAGGAATTGAAAGTGCAACAGTACCTGCAGGAGAAATTAAAAATCCAGAAAAGAATATCAGGAAAAGTACTATATATGGTACTTTAATTGCAGCAACTGTATATTTAGTTGTTTCAGTAGTAGCAATGGGAGTTCTAGATCAATCAACTCTTGCTGAATCAAAAGCGCCTCTTGCAGATATAATAAATGCAGCAACTGGTGGTACTTGGGGTGGGAATTTTATAGCAATAGGTGCTATAATATCGACGCTTGGAGCTACAGCAGGGTGGATATTAACAACTGCTAGAAGTTCGTATGGCGCAACACAGGATAAATTATTTCCACAAATATTTGCAGTGATACACCCAAAGTATAAGACACCTGTTGCATCCCTAGTAATAAGTGGTGTTGCAGCTAATGTGCTTCTAATATTAAACTATGTTGGTTCACTAAATGCAGCCTTTAACTTTATGTTATTACTTGCAACATTAGCGTTTTTACCTGCTTATGCCTTTTGCGCAGCGGCGGATATAGTACTACTAAAAAAACATTCGTCTAATTTTAATATCTGGAATTTCTTGAAAAATTCATTTGTGGCATTGCTTGCTTTTGGATATACTATATATGCAATTTATGGAACCGGTGCACGAGTTGTAATGTTTGGCTTTATATTAATGCTCGTAGGAATACCAATCTACTTATATATGATGCTTCAAAATAATCAAGACGATAAAAATGTTGATAATCTAAGAAAAAAAATGCTGCATTAGAGACTTTTAAGTGGTATGTAATAAATAGGAATTATAAAAACTCTTTTGTAACTTACAAAATTACAAAGGTTTTTTGTAAAATCAATAAAAGAATAAAACGGAAAATTATTTGATTTAATATTAATACTCTATTGAAAAGTGTATTAAAAAAAGAGTATTATTATAGTTAATAAATAATTAAAAAAATAACAAATCATATAATTAAGTCCATTTGAGAAACCATTTAAGTGTTATAAGTTAAATAATAAAATGAGGTGAAGGTATGAAAAGAATTGAAAAGGTATACAACTATATGGTTGAAGAATCTAAAGAGTTTAGCTTGGATGATATTAAACTGGGGAGAGGTTTTAGTGCTGGGTCCATAGCAAGCGGTCTATCTATGATGAGGAATAATGTAAGTCTTGAGCTTAACAACTTACTTAGGGCAGATAAGATAATAAAGATAAAAGGTAGACCTGTACTATTTTTGGACAGAGGTACTGTGGAGAGACTTTTAGAACATAAGCTTGAGACTGGTCCTTTAGAAGTAGAAAATATCCACGAACTTATACGGCAAGTCGAGACAATAGATGTAGAAAAAAATCCGTTTGATAGTCTTATAGGGTGTAATACTAGTCTTAAAAAACACATAGAACAAGCTAAAGCAGCAGTACTTTACCCGCCTAATGGACTTAATACACTTATAGTTGGGCCTACAGGGGTTGGAAAAACGCTATTTGCTAATATGATGTATAAGTACGCTATATATGTTAAAAAGCTAGAGGATAAGGCTCCATTTGTACTATTTAATTGTGCAGACTATTACAATAATCCGCAACTCCTCTTATCACATATATTTGGTCATATAAAAGGTGCATTCACAGGTGCAGATGTTGAAAAAGAAGGGATTGTTGCAAAGGCTAACGGCGGTATACTATTTCTTGATGAAATTCATAGGTTACCACCTGAAGGTCAGGAAATGATATTTTATTTCATAGACACTGGCAGCTATAATAAACTTGGAGAAACAGAAAGAAATAGAAAGTCTACAGTGCTTATTATAGGAGCCACAACAGAGGACCCTGCATCTTCACTTTTAAAAACATTTGTAAGAAGGATTCCTATAGTTATATCTCTGCCACCTTTAGAGGAGAGACCTGCTAAAGATAAATTGGATATAGTAAAATTTCTTCTAGCGAATGAAGCTCATCGAGTAAACAAACCAATAAAAGTAGATGCGGAAGCGGTAAAGGCAATTATAGGGAGTACCTCATATGGCAATATTGGTCAACTTAAGTCTAATATACAATTAGTCTGTGCTACTGGGTTTTTAAACAGCATAAATAATAAAGATTTCATTGAGATAGATTTTAAATCACTACCAACAGACATAAAAAATGGGTTATTCTCATTTAGCAGCAAAAAAATGGGGGTCGAAGAACTGACTAAGTATTTTGACAATCAAATGATTGTGATGCCACAGGGTTATAAAGTTCTCATAGAAGAGGATTCATCTGAGCCAACCTTCAATTTATATAAAATAATTGAAGACAAGGCGGCTATATTAAAAGATGAGGGGGCGGATGATGAATATATAAAAAAATTTATAACAACAGATATAGATATTCACCTTAAATGTTTTTATAAAAAGAGCAAAAATATTGCTCATGATAGAGAAAAAATACTTAAGATAGTAAATGAAGATACTCTACAATTTGCGGAGGAGGTCAGAGTTCTTGTAGAAGCAGAGTTAAACAGGAAGTTTAATGAAAGATTTCTATATGCGTTTAGTCTTCACATCAGTGCATTTTTAGAAAGAATAGAAAGCAGGAGAAGTCTTCAATATACTAATATAAAAAACACAATTAACGATAAGGCAGAGGAATTTAACATATCACTTAAGATAAAAGAGCTTATTGAGAAAAAATATAATATAGTAGTGCCTGATATGGAAGTAATTTACTTAACCCTTCTAATTAGTTCAGTGCAGGAAGAACAAAATAATGAAAGAGTAGCTGTGATAGTTGCGCTTCATGGTAGCAGTACTGCAAGTTCAATGGTAAATGTTGCAAAAAATCTTTTAGGTGAAGGGGTTGTGGAAGGCATAGATATGCCACTTAATGTAAGTCCACAAAGAGTGCTTAATGACATAATAGAAAAGGTAAATGAAATTGATATGGGACGTGGGGTTCTTCTACTTGTTGATATGGGATCCCTAACAAGCTTTGATATTATTATAACTAAAGAAACAGGTATTAGAGTTAAAACTGTAGATATGGCATCAACACCACTAGTACTTGAGGCGGTTAGAAAGGCAAATATGCTTGATATGGATTTAGATACTTTATATGATTCTTTAAAAGATTTTAAAGGATATGGAATGTATAGTAAAGATTCAAAAAAATTAGTGAGTCGAAAAAGTACAGCTATTATAACCATTTGTTCGACAGGTGAAGGTACAGCAAAGAAACTTAAAGAATTAGTCCATAATATTGTAATTAATATAACAAGAGATGAAATATTTATTATACCTATAGGAATAATAAATATGAAAGCTGACATAGAGAACTTAATGAAACACTATACTATTATAGCATCAGTAGGTGTAAAGGACCCTAAGATAGATGCCCCATTTATTTCAATAGAAAAACTTATTGGAGGTGACGGAGAAAAACGCATTATAAACATTATACAAAATAACAACATACCTACAGATATAAAAAAAGAGAATGTGGTTGTTAAAGAACTTTGTGAGGATAGTTTAAATGAATTTTTAACATTTTTAAATCCACGTAAAATTATTAGTGTATTAATAAATTTCACAAGTGCATTAGAAAAAAAAATCAACAAAAAGTTAAGTAATTCTTTTAAGATCAAACTTATGATACATACGGGTTGTGCCTTAGAGAGAATGGTTATAAATGAATCACTTACCTACACTGCAGATAGAGGTGTGATAGATACTGAGGTCATGAAATATGTAGCCTTAGAGAGCCTAAAGTTTAAAGAAATACTTAATATTAAACTAACGGATGATGAAATATGTTATATTTGTGATATTTTTGAAGAATTATAAAAAAATGCAGAATGATATCAAAATAGTATGTAATATGATATTACAGTATTAAAGATATTAAATAGTGTATCAATGAAATTTAATTGATAAATAATAGTCCTGTAAATTCCTTTGTTTTAGGGGGATTACAGGATTATTATATTTTGATACACTATTGTGGCATGACTTTTGCTATATAAATATATATAACAAAGTATTAAACACTTGAATGGGAGTGATAACTTATGATAGCTATAGTATTAGGGACACATGGTAAATTTTCAGAGGAAATATTAAAATCAGCAGAAATGATTTTAGGAGAACAAGAAAATATTGCTACAATATCCTTTTTGCCAGGCGAAGACGCAGATGATCTAAAGAGAAAGTATGAAGACACTTTGAAAACGTTGCAATGCGAAGATGGAGTGTTATTTATGGTAGATTTGTTTGGTGGAAGTCCTTTTAACGCTGCCAGCAGAATAGTCGCTAAAGAAAAAAACATGGACATAATAACTGGAATAAATATTCCTATGCTGCTAGAAGTATTTTCAGCTAGGGAAAATTCAACTGTTGATGAACTTGCACAACTTGCAATTAGTACCGGTCACCTTGGAATAAAATCATTGCAAGAAACTTTAAAAACTAACAAAGAAAATTTTAAAAATAGTAACGAGAAGGAATTATAAAATGATAATTTCATTAGCAAGAATTGATGACAGATTAATACATGGTCAAGTAGCAACAATTTGGTCAAAATACACAAAATGTCAAAGAATAATTGTATGTAATGATGATGTAAAAAAGGACTCAATTAGAAAGATACTTTTGGAGCAAGTTTCACCTCCAGGAATTAGATCAAATGTTTTAGGAATTGATGAGGCAATAAGAGTTTATAATAATCCAAAATACCAGGATGATAGAGTGCTATTTCTATTCACTAATCCAACTGATGTTGTAAGAATGGTTGAAGGTGGAGTAGCCATAAAGAGTGTAAATATTGGTGGTATGTCATTTAAAGAAGGAAAGAAACAAATAACTAGGGTAGTATCAGTAGATGACACAGATATTGAAGCTTTCAAAAAATTAAATGAAAAAGGCATTGAACTAGAAATAAGAAAAATTTCTTCAGATTCAAAAGTAGATTTAATGTCAAAACTATAAAATTGAAAGTTAGAAGGTACTTATTAATTTGGGTTACAGGTTTTTCAAAACTTTTATATAAATTTTACTGTAACAAATAAAAAATAGGAGGTATAAAAGATGGTAGGAATTATTCTTGCTAGTCACGGAGAATTTGCTAAAGGCATCTTGCAATCTGGTGCGATGATTTTCGGAGAACAAGAAAACGTAAAAGCTGTTACGTTGATGCCTAGTGAAGGCCCTGATGATCTTAAAGCAAAAATGAAAGACGCAATCGCATCCTTTGACAGCCAAGATGAGGTTTTATTCTTAGTTGATCTTTGGGGCGGTACACCATTCAACCAAGCCAATGGTCTATTTGAAGAACACAAAGACAAATGGGCAATTGTATCTGGTCTGAATCTACCAATGGTGGTTGAAGCTTACGCTTCACGTTCTTCAATGGAATCCGCACAGGAAATTGCGGCTTATATCTTAAAACCAGCTAAAGAAGGAGTTAAAGTTAAACCTGAAGAATTAGAACCAAAAGATACTGGTAAATCTTCAGAGGCTTCTGCAGGGCGTTCTAATGCAGGTGCACCTGGATCATTCGAATATGTTTTAGCTCGTATTGACTCTCGTTTACTTCATGGACAAATAGCGACTGCTTGGACAAAAGATGTGCTACCTTCGCGGATTATTGTAGTATCAGATGCAGTAGCTAAAGATGAGCTTCGTAGTAAATTAATAACGCAGGCTGCTCCTCCTGGAGTTAAAGCTCATGTTGTTCCAGTTAATCAAATGATTAAACTTGCAAAAAATGATCAAGATTTTGGTGGACAACGTGCACTACTTCTTTTTGAAAATCCACAAGATGTCCTTCGCGCTGTAGAAGGCGGAGTACCACTTAAAACAATCAATGTTGGCTCTATGGCTCACGCTATAGGTAAAGTTCAACCAAACAAAGTACTTGCTTTCAATCAAGACGATATTGATACCTTCAATAAGCTTAAACAAGCTGGACTTACTTTTGATGTTCGTAAAGTTCCAAATGATTCAAAAGGAAATATGGACGAAATACTTAAAAAAGCACAAAGCGAATTAAATAAAATAAAATAATCTAACTATTAAATGAAAAAGGGGGATTAATAATCATGGATATAAATATTGTCCAAGTGATATTAGTCGTTATCGTGGCATTTCTAGCTGGTATGGAAGGTATCTTGGATGCATTTCAATTCCACCAACCAGTAATTGCTTGTACGTTAATCGGCTTAGTTACAGGTAACTTAATACCATGCCTAATTTTAGGTGGTACTCTTCAAATGATTGCTTTAGGTTGGGCCAATATCGGTGCTGCCGTAGCACCCGATGCAGCGCTTGCCTCTGTTGCATCTGCAATTATTCTAGTTCTTGGTGGCCAAGGTAGAGCAGGAGTTCCTGCAGCTATCGCTATTGCTGTTCCGCTAGCAGTTGCAGGGCTATTATTAACAATTATTTGTCGTACGATCGCTACAGCATTTGTACATTTTATGGATGCTGCTGCTAAAGAAGGAGATATTAGAAAAGTTGAAATGTGGCATCTAATTGCTATCGGTATGCAGGGTGTACGTATTGCAATTCCAGCAGCCTTAATCTTAGCAATTGGTGCTGGTCCGATTCGTACATTACTTGAACTTATGCCTACTTGGTTAACAGGTGGTTTAGCAATCGGTGGTGGAATGGTCGTAGCTGTTGGTTATGCAATGGTAATCAACATGATGGCTACAAAAGAAGTATGGCCATTCTTTGCAATTGGTTTTGTACTTGCAACTATTTCAGAAATTACACTTATCGGACTAGGAGCAATCGGTGTATGTGTGGCTCTTATTTACTTAAAGCTTACTAAACAAGGTGGCTCAGGTAATGGTGGAAGCTCAAATACTGGTGATCCAATAGGCGATATTATTGACACTTACTAAGAAGGGGGAGAACACGAAAATGGCAAATAAATTAGAATTAACAAAAAAAGATCGTATTTCTGTTTGGTTCCGTTCATTTTTCCTTCAAGGTTCTTGGAATTATGAAAGAATGCAAAATGGTGGTTGGGCATACGCATTGATACCCGCAATCAAAAAATTATATAAAACTAAAGAAGATCGTGCAGCAGCACTTAAGCGTCACTTGGAGTTCTTTAACACTCACCCATATGTAGCTTCACCAGTCATTGGTGTAACATTAGCTTTAGAGGAAGACCGTGCAAATGGTTTACCAATTGATGACATAACTATTCAAGGTGTTAAAATTGGTATGATGGGACCTTTAGCCGGCATTGGCGATCCAGTTTTCTGGTTTACTGTTAGGCCAATTTTAGGTGCATTAGCTGCTTCTCTTGCTATGAGTGCTAACATCCTTGGACCAATTATCTTTTTCCTTGCTTGGAATATCATCCGTATGTCATTTATGTGGTATACACAAGAATTTGGTTACAAAGCAGGCTCTCGTATTACCGATGATGTATCAGGTGGTTTACTACAAGATGTTACAAAAGGAGCATCCATCCTTGGTATGTTCATTTTGGGATCATTAGTTAACAGATGGGTAACTGTTGCATTTGCACCCACAGTATCATCCGTTAAGTTAGCTGACGGTGCCTTCATTGTTTGGGACAAACTTCCTGCTGGCGCAGAAGGTATTAAACAAGCATTGCTACAACAAGGAAGTGGTTTGTCATTAACTGCTGATAAGGTTACAACACTTCAAAATAACTTGGATTCATTGATTCCAGGACTTGCAGGATTATTATTGACATTACTTTGTATGTGGTTGCTTAAGAAGAAGGTATCTCCAATTACAATTATTTTTGGCTTGTTCGCAGTCGGAATTGTTTTCCACTTAATCGGTTTAATGTAACATTTTTACTCAGCCCGGGCTTTTTAGCCTGGGCTTTTGTTAAAATATAAAACAATTAAGGTAAAGCGTGTAAAATAATATATAATAGAGAAAATAATATATATTACAAGCAACTGTGTGTATAAATAGAAAAGAGGTAGATCGTATGATTCAATCACTCAATACAAAGGTGGATCTAGTAATTGATGCAACAGCTTTAACGGGTTTTACAGAGTATGGTAAAATAATGATCGGCGACAAAGGTTTTGAGTTTTATAATTCTCGTGATTCGCGCAAATATATTCAAATTCCTTGGGAAGAGGTTGACTATGTCATTGCGTCCGTATTGCTAAAAGGAAAGTGGATTCCACGATATGCGATCAAAACGAAGAAAAATGTTACCTATATTTTTTCTTCTAAAGAACCAAAAAAAGTACTTCGTGCTGTTCGAAAATATGTTGAGCCAAGTCATATGGTTAATTCGTTAAGTTTTTTTGATGTGCTAAAGCGAGCGGTGAAATCGAGATTTAAGAAGAGTTGATCAACAATATATGTATCAAAAAAAGTATTATGATCGGGCATATAGACCTAAACCTATTGAAAAAAGCCCAATAAAAGAATATCCATAAGAATACATGATTAAGAGAATTAAAAGAGATGCAAGAGAAAAGCAATATCAAGAAGCTACATAATAATATTAAAAAATGGGAATCAGAGTTCGCTCTGGTTCCCATTTTACTGATTTTATTGTATTTGTTTCTTTTTAATTTGTTTATCCATAAAGTCTTCAAGTAGAGTTTTTATTAAGGCAATGACTGGAACTCCAAGTAACATTCCTACTATGCCGAATAGTCCACCGCCAACTACAACTCCAAGTATTATAAGTAGCGGACTAATTCCTACTTTGTCTCCAATAATTTTGGGGGATATGAACCATCCATCAATATTACTTAAGGTTGTAATAAATAGCACTATCTCTACAGATTTTATTGGATTAAAGAATATTGTTATTATAATAGCAGGAAGCATTCCTATAATATTTCCAAAGTAAGGAATCATATTTGTTATTCCAATTAGTAAACTAAAGGGAAGTGCATAGGGTATTTTTAATATTATAAATCCAACAAAAGTTATAATACCAAAGAGAATAGAGTCAATCATTTTTCCAACGAAATATTTTTTAAAAGTAATGTTAACTATTTTGAGAAAATCAATTATTTTTAAAGTAGCGGATTCATTTAAGATACAATAAATAAATTTTTTAATATTGAAAATAATATCTTCTTTTTCAATTAATAAGTAAATTGAAATTACAATTCCAGATAATAATTTTATAAACAAAGAACTTAAACCCATTAAGTTATCAATAATAATTTGCAAACCTGGTGTAAAATAAGTAGATATATCTTTATTGAAATTATTAAGATAATTTTTTAGGTAAGAGGTTACATTATATTTATTTAATAATTCACTTTTAGATAAAAAATCAGTAGACCAGCTATAGGCACTATTAGCATATTGGGGAACATTATTAAATAAATCAACAGCGCTTTTTATAACATTAGGTGTAACTAAAATTATTAATAAAAGTATTATGCCTATAAATAAAGTATAAATTATACTTATGCTATAAATTCGTTTTATTTTTGTTTCCTTTTCTATGTACACCATAAGCGGATTGAGTATATAGGCTATAACAAAACCCCAGATAAAATAACTAAGTATAGAAAAGAAATTTAAAAGTATCAACCATATATTTTCCATGTTAATTACTATTTTATAGAGAAGAAAAGTAATCATGATTATAGGCACAAACTTTATATATGGTATTTTTTTATATTGAAACATTGTAATCCCTCCAATTAATATATACACACACAAGTACAACATCGATTTGTAAAAATGTGGAACAATAATCAAATAAATGACTTATTTAATTATAGCATTCTAATACACTTTATAAACATACATTTTAAAAATTTAATTATAAGATACTATGGAAACAGTTTTAAAAGTAACAAAGCAAAAGTGATAGAACTCAGGACAACTTCTGATTGCTAATATGTGCTATAATATGTTATAATGAAATTATGTTTTAATTACTAATGTTACCTTTTGAGTAGTGATGCTGGTTTTTTTATTTGTTTATATAAATAATAGATATAACATTGAAATCTAACATATGTATTTACAATGACAGAAAAGGCAGCAGAGTAGTATATGTTGTCTATTAATGTTTATGATTATATATATTAAATTTTCAAGTACTGTTGGTTAAAAAACAAATTACTTTAAAGTTCAACCTAAATTTAACTGGAAATTATTATTGGTAACATATGTATGCAAAAGAATAAACAGAATGGCTGTATAAGCCAAGAGGAGCGAATTATTATGGAAAAAGTAATTTTAAATGCATTTGAAAGAACAATAACAAATAAGAAATTTAAAGAAGAAGGTTTTATTGCAGGTGTATTTTATGGTGGTGAAGTTAAGGAAGCAACTGCTGTTAAATTTGAAACAGTAGAACTTAAAAAAATTCTTGGAAAACATGGTTCTAATGCTAAAGTATGGATTAAATACGGAGAAGATACTAAATTTGGATTTGTTAAAGAAATACAAAGACATCCTGTAACTGCAATGATTAATCATATAGATATACAACTTGTTTCTAAAGATCAAGAAATAAAGGTACAATTACCTATTACTTTCAAGGGTGAAGATAATATAATAGACAACCTACTTCAGTTAAATATATATAAATCTGAAATAGATGTTTTCGGAAACTTGCAAATAATGCCTGATGGAGTAAGTATCGATGTATCACAAAAGAAACTTGGAGATACAGTTACAATTGCGGATTTTGATTTAGATCCTAAAATCAAAATTACTGATAATGAAGATGAAGTTTACGCAGCAGTAGTACAAATGAAAGAAATAGTTGAAGATGAACCTGCTGAAGAAGCTACTGCTGAAGCAGTAACTGCCGAAGCTGAAGTTGAAGTTAAAGCATAATATAATAGAAAATATACAACAAAAAAGGATGAAAACAAAAATTCATCCTTTTTTTTATTAGAGTTAAAATTAGGAGGCAAAATAATGGCTAATATATTAAGATTTACGAAAAAACAATTAGATAGAACATTTAAAGAGTTTAAAAAGAGGGAGAATGTAGTTTCTTATGATACTGCAGAGTGGGTAAGGCTAATAAATGATTTTATATATGAGTTTGGGTTAAAGTCTGAAGTTAATGAAGAAGATAAACTTTCGATAACAACTAACAAGGAAGAACAAGTAGTAATTGAAAAAATGATGTATGCACTAGAAGGTTCAAAAACTTCACTTAATTATATTTTTGATGGTAACATTACTTATGTGGAAGAAGATATTTAACGACATTTCAGAAGGAAAGTCTCCCACTCTATAAGGGGAAGTTACATACCCTTATAGAGTGGGAGACTTCAGTGGAGGGATAACAATTGAGAATTGTTATCTACTCCAGAGAACTGCAAAGGGGTAAATCTCCTTCTGAAGTCGTTAATGTTGCAGCTCCGCAGGAGATGATTTAATAGATGAAATGTAAGAAGCTAAAAATAAAAGGCATATCCACTATCTCTAATTAGAGCTGTGGATATGCTATAGTTAATTAACATTCTTATTTGAATTAAAAATATATTAACAATAAACACTTAATTAAGACTAATATATTTTTGAAAACACGTAATATATAAATAGAATTTAATTAGTTACTAGTACCTTTATTTGCAATTGATTGAGCATTTAATTGTTTTGTCTCTTCTATGCTAGCGTCACTAGTATTACTAGACAAGTTAGAAGTACCTGAACTTGAAACACCACTAGTACCTTTATTTGTAACTGATTGAGCATTCAATTGCTTTGTTTCTTCTATACTAGCATCACTTGTGCTGCTAGATATATTAGATGAATTAGACACGCTAGAAATACCATAATTTGAAGCATTGTTTGCTGTTTTATTTGAAGCACCGTTTGCTCCCTTATTTGAAGCAGATTGACTATTTAACTGTTTTGTTTCCTCATTAGTAGCACCACTAGTCATATTAGATGCACTGTTACTAGAAATACCACTGGTTTCTTTATTTGCAGCTGATTCATTATTTAATTGTATTGTCTCTTGTAAATCAGCACTATTTGTACTGTTAGTCATTCCTTCGCTTGCGTAATTGTTAGATCCTCCGTTTGTTGCAGATTTTTGATTTGCTTTTGCTTCTTGTGAATTGTTATTCATATTTATAGTCTCCCTTCTAATATAGAAATTACACTAAATGAATCCCGTGCTTAAATAGTTTACCCATTTGTTTATAAAATATAGTTGTAAGTATTGGGAATTTTATAGGTTCTTTATATGCATAATTTTTATAATTTAAAAAAGAATATGGATTATAACGTAAAGTTAGCCTTTAATTTGATTTTTAATAAATTGTTTTTGCAGATAGGTGGAAATCTCGATTATAGCCTGATCCGCTTTCTTTGTAATTTTGTCCATTGTTATAAAGCCATGTGTGACACCATTGTATCTTCTAAATATTACATCAACACCAGTTTGTTTTAATTTATAACCATAGGCTTCGCCTTCATCTCTTAGTGGATCAAATTGTGCAGTAATTATTAAAGTGTTAGGTAAATTTTTAAAACTTTTAGACAATAGTGGGGAAGCATATCCATTTTTTCTGTCCTCTAAAATTGGAGTATATAATGAAATAAAATCATTACAATTATCCCTATTAATATTATAATCTATTCCAAAATATTGCCAAGATTTAGTGTTTAGCTCATAAATATTTGTAGATGGGTATATTAGTACTTGGGAAGTAATGTGAGGACCAACTTTATCGAGGGTCATTTGTGAGACAGCAGCAGAAAGATTTGCGCCGGCGCTGTCACCAGCAAGACATATAAGGTTTGAGTTCCCATTAATGCTTTTAGCATTTTTAGAAGCCCATAAAAGCACATTGTATATATCGTTAAGTCCGGCTGGAAAAGAATATTCCGGTGCAAGACGATAATTTACAGATACAACTATAGCTTTTGAATATTTTGAAAGTTTCCTACAAACATTTTCATAATCATCAAGATTACCACTAACCCAGCTACCACCATGAGAATATATTATGATAGGAAAATTATTACCTTTATCAGGGGTATATATTCTCACTGGCACTTGGCCTAAAGTCGTTTTTATCTCTATATTTTTTATTTTAGAAAATGATATAGGCTTAGAACTCCACATTGTTATTGAATCATGCAGTGAAGCTCGTATTTCATATATTGATTTATTTTTAAGGGAAATAGGGTTAAAACATTTTCCCATTTTTAGCATTACGCAAAATATTGTGTCAACCTTACCATAAGTTGTTGTAGTTATATGTTTAATATAACAATAACTATATATTGTTACAGATAAGATAAGAACTGAAAAAATCCAAAATATCTTTTTCTTTTTCATTAAACAAAACCTCCAATAATATTATGCCCATAAAAATCATAATAATTAAGACCAAACTGTTAAGTTTATAACTTTCATTGCTAATACTCTAAAAATAGGTTATAATTATTTTAATGATATATAAGAAATGGCAGAGAAGATGAGCCGCGTTATTGTAAAGTGTTATGCTTTATTGTAATGTGGTTTTTTTATATGTCAAATTGTAAACGATTTATATTAAAATTGTAAATAATTTAATAAAACTAATATAAAAAGGAGTTTTGCTAAAATGGCTAAATATATAATGGCACTTGATCAAGGAACAACTAGTTCTAGATGTATTCTATTTAATGAGAAGGGACTTATTGTAACGTCTGCTCAAAAGGAGTTTACTCAGATTTTCCCAAAAGCTGCTTGGGTAGAACATGATCCAATGGAAATATGGTCAAGTCAAATTAGTGTTGCAACGGAAGCTATGGCTAAAGTTAATGCTAAAGCTAGTGACATAGCAGCTATTGGTATTACAAATCAAAGAGAAACAACTGTAGTTTGGGACAAAAGAACCGGAGTGCCAGTATACAATGCAATTGTTTGGCAATGTAGAAGAACAGCAGAGTACTGCGATGAATTAATGGAAAAAGGTTTTGATAAAGTAGTTAGAGCTAAAACGGGATTGATTTTAGATGCTTATTTTTCAGGAACAAAAGTAAAATGGATATTAGATAATGTAGAAGGCGCAAGAGAAGAAGCTGAGGCTGGCAATTTATTGTTTGGTAATATAGATACTTGGTTAATTTGGAATTTAACAAAAGGAAAAACATACGTAACGGATTATTCTAATGCATCAAGAACAATGTTATTCAATATTCATGAACTTAAATGGGACGACGAAATATTAGAGACGTTAAATATACCAAAATCAATGCTTCCAGAAGTTAAACCTTCAAGTTACGTATATGGTCATACTGACGCGTCGCTATTTGGCGGAGAAATACCAATTGCCGGTGCTGCAGGAGACCAACAAGCAGCATTGTTTGGTCAAACTTGTTATACACCGGGAACAGCTAAAAACACTTATGGTACAGGATGCTTTATGCTTATGAATACAGGAGACAAAGCAATTGAATCAACTCAGGGATTACTTACAACAATTGCTTGGGGAATAGATGGTAAAGTAGAATATGCACTTGAAGGTAGTGTATTTATAGCAGGGGCTGCAATACAGTGGTTAAGAGATGAACTGCGCATGATTGACAATGCAGCTGATTGCGAAGAGTATGCAAATGCGGTAGAGGATACAAATGGAGTATATGTAGTTCCGGCTTTTGTTGGACTTGGAGCTCCATATTGGGATCCTTATGCAAGAGGAACAATTGTAGGACTTACAAGAGGAGCAAAGAAAGAACATCTAATAAGAGCGACGCTTGAAGCGCTTGCATACCAAACACATGATGTTTTAAAGGCAATGCAAGAAGATTCAGGAATTACGCTTACAGAACTTAAAGTAGATGGAGGAGCGTGCCTCAACAACTTTTTAATGCAGTTCCAATCTGATATTCTAGGTGTTCAAGTAGATAGACCTGAAGTTACTGAAACTACAGCTCTGGGAGCAGCTTATCTTGCAGGTCTTGCAGTAGGGTATTGGAAGAGTAAAGAGGAAGTAGCCAAGCACTGGGCAATATCAAGGAGTTTTAAACCAGAAATGGAAAATGAGCACAGGAAAGAATTACTTCATGGATGGCATATTGCTGTTAAGAGATCTGGTATAAGACTTGAGTAAAGGGTTAAAACAACTAAAATTAATTGTGGATATTAGCTAGATATGTTATTATAATATACGAGTGAAAAAGAATAACCTAACACAGGGGAGTTGGATATGCCAACTGAGATAAAGAAGAATAATTCTTTGACCCTATGACCTGAACTGGATAATGCCAGCGTAGGAAGTTGTTTATTGGTGTATTATATAAAAATTTTTATATAGCGCGATAATTTAAACACAAATCCTATGGATTTGTGTTTTTTTCATTGCATAATTTAAACAATCCTTTTCTAGCAGTGACGTTCAGTATTTATTTTTTTTAATTACATCATAAAAGGGGAGTAAATAAATGAGAACTAAAAAAATAACTATTTCATCACTTTTAATAGCTATTGGGGTAATAGCAGGTAATATTATATTTATACCAGTAGGAGTATCAAAATGTTTTCCAGTTCAACATACAATTAATGTTATTGCAGCAGTGATTTTAGGACCAGGATATGGAGTGGCTATAGCCTTTTGTATATCTTTACTTAGAAATATATTGGGAACGGGTTCTCTTTTAGCATTTCCAGGAAGTATGATTGGAGTGTTTTTAGCTGGAATTATATATAAAAAGACTAAAAATAATCTCCTCACAGTAGTGGGAGAAATATTTGGAACAGGAATTTTGGGTGGACTATTAGCTTTTCCTATAGCTAATTTTATAATGGGCAAAAAAGTGGGGGCATTATTTTTTATAGCTCCATTTTTGTTAAGTACCATTGGAGGAAGTTTAATAGCATATTTTATTCTTAGAGTAATTGATTTAAAAAAACTAACTAATTTAAATGAGGAAACTAAAACAAGTAAAATGTAGGAGGAAAATTTATATGAAAAAAGTTTTAACGATAGCAGGTTCTGATAGCTCAGGAGGTGCAGGTATTCAGGCAGATTTAAAAAGTTTTAGCGCAAATGGTGTGTATGGAATGAGTGTTATAACAGCGATAACGGCTCAGAATACTATGGGCGTTTTTGCAGTAAGCGATTTAGAACCAGAAATCATTAAATCACAAATTGACGCAGTTTTTACAGATATAGTTGTAGATGCAGTTAAAATTGGGATGGTTTCTAAAATTTCAACTATTGATGTTATAAGTGAGAAGTTAGAACTATATAAACCTAAAAACATAGTCCTTGATCCTGTAATGATTTCAAAAAGTGGTTATTCACTCTTAAAGCCTGAGTCAAAATCTGCTTTAATTAAAAAGTTAATTCCACTTGCATCACTTATTACACCTAATGTTCCAGAGGCTGAGGAAATTTTGAAAGAAGTGAATTCTGATATTAAGGAAATTGAAACAGTAGAAGATATGGAAAAGGCAGCAAAAGAAATATATAAACTAGGATGTAAAAGTGTGCTTTTAAAAGGCGGACATATGTTAGGTGATGCAGTGGATGTATTTTATGATGGAAAAGAAATGTTGCATTTTACGACTAGCCGTATAAATACAAAAAATACTCATGGGACTGGATGTACGTTATCTTCAGCTATTGCTGCAAATTTGGCATTGGGGTATGATATGAAAGATGCAATAAAAAAATCAAAAGATTATATAACAACAGCTATAAAACATTCTTTAGATATCGGTCACGGGGTAGGACCTACAAATCACTTTTACGAATTATACAAAAGGGCAGGTATGAAAAATGATTAACGATAATGAAAAACTAGGGTTTTGGACCTTTGTGTTTTTATGGTTTGGAGCTGCGGTTTCTGCTGCCGAAATACTTACTGGAGGATTAATTGCACCATTAGGATTTAAAATGGGTTTAATAGTGATTTTACTTGGACACCTAATTGGAACTGGAATATTAGTACTTGGAGGCATTATAGGTACTAGGGAGAAAGTGCCATCTATGACTTCAACTAATATTTCTTTTGGAGTATATAGCACGTATTTGTTTTCAATTTTAAATATACTTCAACTAATTGGTTGGACAGCAATTATGATAAAAGTAGCAGCGAGTTCTGTAAACTTAATATCACAAAACCTGTGGAATTTTAATAATGTTTTAGTATATATATTACTCATTGGAATACTTACAATTATGTGGCTTAGTTTTGGAAATAAGGGCATGAAAAAATTAAATATTACCGCGGTATCTTTACTTTTTATACTCACATTAGTCCTTGGGACAATTATTTTTAAAGATAAAACATTATTAACAAAGGCAAGTACTGGAGAAATATCCTTTGGAGGAGCACTAGAACTTAGTATAATTATGCCTCTTTCTTGGCTACCTTTGATTGCTGACTATACTAGATTTGCCAAAAGTGAAAAGTCAGGAGCGTGTGGTAGTTTTATAGGTTATTTTTTAGGTAGTTCATGGATGTTTGTTATAGGACTAGGGGCCGTTATAGTTTCAAATAATTCAGACCCTTCAGCTATTATGCTTGCTGCCAATTTAGGAATTATAGCTCTAGGAATAGTAGTTTTATCTACAGTAACTACTACATTTTTAGATGTGTATTCAGCTGGAGTTTCTTTTTTAAATATTATCCCCAAAATGAGTGAGAAGAAAATTGGTATTATTATGGCTATTATTGGAACATTTGCGGCTATAATATTTCCTATGGCAAATTATGAAGGTTTTTTATATGCTATAGGGTCTGTATTTGCTCCATTGTTTGCGATTTTAATTACCGATTATTTTATAATAAAGAAAAACACAAAAGTGAAATCTAATGTTCTTGTAAACTTTGGAGCAATTATTGTTTGGATTATAGGAATAGTACTTTATAATGTATTTATAAAAAAAGATTTACTATTTGGAGCTACAATGCCAGATATGATTATTACAGGCTTTATATATGCAATAAGTTGGAGGGTGACGTCAAAATGGAAATTACTAAAAAAATAGTAGAATTATTAAATAATGTAAAAGAGAAAAACCCATTGGTACATCATATAACAAATTATGTTACAGTTAATGATTGTGCGAATATTACTCTAGCTATTGGTGCATCCCCAGTTATGGCAGATGACATTAATGAAGTGTGCGAGATGGTATCACTTTCATCATCATTTGTTATAAATATAGGAACTCTAAACAGTAGAAGCGTAGAATCTATGATAAAAGCAGGCAAAAAAGCAAATGAATTAAATATTCCTGTTATATTAGATCCAGTTGGAGTAGGTGCAACAAATTATAGAACAGAAACTGCTAAAAGAATTATAAGTGAAGTAAAACTCGCAGTTATTCGAGGGAACTTGTCTGAAATAAAAACACTTTATGGCATAGAAACTAAAACAAAAGGTGTAGATTCTATTGAGAGTGATTATGCTGGCAGTGATGAATTTTTAGTGGAGAAAGAAATGGCAAGAAGTCTTGCTATTAAGTTAAATACCGTAATAGCTATAACTGGAGCTAGAGACATTATAACAGACGGTAAAACTCTTTACGTAACTCGCAATGGTCACAAGATAATGTCCAAGGTTACAGGTACAGGATGTATGTGTACTTCACTTATTGGTAGCTTCCTTGGAGCAGGAGATGATAATTTAATAGCAGCGGTTGCTGGAGTTGAATCTATGGGCATTGCAGGAGAAATAGCATATGAAGGCTTAGATAAAGAAAGTGAAGGCACAGGAACACTAAAAGTGAGAATATTGGATGTTATTTATAATTTATCAAAAGAATTGATAATGAAAAGAGGGAAAATAAATGAAGAATAATCTAAATTACAACCTTTATCTTGTTACAGATAGGGATGTACTAGTTGATAGTGATATATTTAGTGGAGTGGAGCAGGCAATAAAAGGTGGAGTTACATTAGTTCAGCTTAGGGAAAAGTGTTTAGGCACTTTAGAATTTTATAATATTGCAGTGAAAATAAAAACTATTACGGATAAATACAATGTTCCATTAATAATAAATGATAGAATTGATATAGCACTAGCTATAGATGCAGCAGGTGTTCATTTGGGTCAAAGCGATATGCCAGCAGATATTGCAAGGACTTTAATTGGAAATAATAAGATATTAGGGGTTTCTACCTCAACACTTAAGCAAGCACAAAAGGCAGAAAGACAAGGGGCAGATTATGTAGGAGTTGGGGCAATGTTTCCGACAACTACTAAGGGAGATGCAAAAGCAGTTTCGGTATCTTGTTTAAAAGAAATAAAAGAAGGTATTTCTATACCCGTGGTTGCCATTGGTGGAATAACGCAAAAAAATGTAGAATTATTAAAAATAGCAAATATTGATGGAATAGCCGTAGTTTCAGACATTCTAGGCAAGAAATGTATAAAAGAAGCAGCACAAGAATTTTTGTTTCACATGAAATAAAAAATTAAAAGAAAATATTAAAACAAAAGCTCAATGGGATTTAACAATTCCCTTGGGCTTTTTGTAATCATTTTCTTTTATAACGTATGGAGTAATATTGAAGAATATGGTAAGATATATATTAAGATATATAACAAAGTTATATAATGAAATAAGAAACTAAGTTAAGAACAACGAGGAGTGGATAACTATGATAATGGAAGGAAAAGTTTTAATTGCTCAAGGCGGAGGACCAACTGCCGTTATAAATCAATCATTAGTGGGTGCAGTGCTAGAAGCGAGAAAATTCGCGCAGGTAACAAAAGTATACGGTGCCATAAATGGAGTTCATGGAATTATTAATGAAAATTTTTATGATTTAAGCCGTGAAACAACTCATAACTTGGAACAAGTAGGTATGACTCCATCATCGGCGCTTTTATCTACAAGGGACAAGCCCGATATAGCATATTGTAAGGAAATATTTACTGTGCTTAAAGTTCATGACATAAGATATTTCTTTTATGTTGGCGGAAATGATTCAGCGGATACAGTTAGAATAGTAAATGAGCAAGCTAAAATAGCAAATTATGATCTTAGGGCAATCCATATACCAAAAACTATAGATAATGACTTGATGATTAATGACCATACCCCCGGATATGGATCTGCAGCTAAATATATAACAAATGCATTTATTGGAGTTAATCTTGATAATAGAGCACTACCAGGTGTATATATTGGGGTAGTTATGGGACGTCATGCTGGGTTCTTAGCAGCATCATCAGCACTAGCAAAAAAGTACGAAGATGATGGCCCACATTTAATTTATTTACCTGAAAAAGTTTTCAAAATAGAACAATTTTTACTTGATGTAAAAGATGTATATGAAAAATATGGAAGATGTGTAATTGCTGTTTCAGAAGGCATTGCAGATGAAAAAGGAGTTCCAATAATTGCAAGTCTTATGGATAAAATAGAAAAAGATGCTCATGGGAATATGCAACTCTCAGGAACCGGAGCATTAGGTGATCTTCTTTGCAAATATATCAGAAATAATTTGAATATTAAAAGAGTTAGATCTGATACTTTTGGATATCCTCAAAGAAGTTTCATGGGATGTGTCTCAGATGTAGATATGAATGAAGCTCGTGAAGTAGGAGAGAAAGCGGCACAGTTTGCATTATGGGATAATGTTGATGGTTCAATTACTATTCATAGAACAGGGCATTATTCAGTAGACTATAGACTTACACCAATAGAGGAAGTAGCAGGTAAGACGAAGGTTATGCCAGATAATTTCATTAATAAGGAGTGTAATAATGTTACTGATGAATTCTTAAGTTATGCAAGACCTCTACTAGGTTCAGACATGCATTATGCACATAGACTTAGAGCAAGTAGAGTACCAAAAATTCTAAATAAATAAAAATATCAGGCGGTTTTAGAAAGCATACTACATTGCTTTCTAAAACCGCCCTATATTTATGTCCATCAATATTTACTTGTACTTGTACTTGTACTTGTATATGAAATTTAATTTATTTTGAGTTTGAAATAAAAGATAGACTTTCCTTAATTTTACTCATTGCATAATCTAGTGATGAATCTAAATTATTATTATTTTTCCCGCCACCTTGAGCAGAATAGGAACTTCCGCCACCTTTGCCATCAATTAAAGTTATTGCGTCTTTTAGAAGGTCACCCATGTTTATAATATTTAAATCCTTTGAACACATGAATAAAAGATTTGCTTTGTCATCAGATGTAACTCCAAATAAAACTATAACCTTAGGATTTGATACTAGTTTTGTTGCTAAGGTATTAGTGTATTTTAGATCACCATTATCATAAACATATTTAAGCACCTTTATATCTTCTATCTTTTGAGCCGAGGCTAACATGTTTTGAACTTCATATTCAGCTAGCTGAGCCTTTAGGGATCTTTTTTGCGTTAGTGCATTATTTAGTTCACCAGAGAGACGTTCTACTACTTGTAGTAGCGTAGCGTTACTACAAGATAAAAGTTTAGACATCTTATCAAGAGCTTCATGTTTTAAAATATAATCAGCAACTGCTCTTTGTCCACATAAAAATTCAATTCTTAAGCCGGTTTTATATTTTTCGGATTTTATAACCTTTATCAATTGTACTTCAATAGTCGAGCTAGGGTGTACACCGCCACAAGGTTTTATATCAAAATCATCAATTTTAATTATTCTGACTTTTTCGCCAGCGTTTATTGGTATTTTTTTTATAGATAATTTTTTTAGCTCAGACTTGGTTAGGCACTGAATTTCTACATTAATATTGTTTGTTACTATTTCATTTGCAATTGTTTGGGCAGTTTTAATGTCAGAGCTGCTAATTACTTTATCAAGGTCAATAGTTGTAAAACTCGCACCAAGGTGAAAACCTATTGTATTAACATTGAATAAATTAGAAATAGCAGCAGAAAGTATATGTTGCCCTAGATGTTGTTTCATATAATCATAACGCAATTCAAAGTTGATGTTACATTTAACCTTGTGAATTTTTAGCGGTTTAAGCTCTACTACATGATATATGATACCTTTTTCTTCATATACATAATATACTGCAGAACCATTAATATAGCCAGTGTCGCATGGTTGACTATCGCCTTGCGGGTAGAAACAAGTCCTATCTAGTTCAACGTGATATTTGTTTTCTTTTTCGATTACATTTATAACTTCAGCTGTAAATTCAACTAAATATTGATTTTCATAATATAACTTTTCCAAAGGGGTACATCTCCTCCACTCACTAGGTTGTCATAAAACATATGGTAAATTTTTAATATATGTAAAATTATAAGGTTTATTAATAATTAAATTGCAACATTGATTATAATAATATGAATTTTTGTACTAATTTATATTGTACCATAAAATATAATAATTATTAAAGGTATTAATGGGGCTTGTTTTTTATTGCTTAATTATAGTTTATATAGTTTTTTTAGAATATTACATTTTTTTCGATTTTAATCATGTTTAGTATCCCTCCTAGCATATAATTACTAATATCAAAAAAAACACTACCTTAGGAGGTATTAAATGGATTTTAAAGATATAATACAAAATGATAGAGAAGCTAAAGTCAAAAGTAAATTTGAAGGAACTTTTTTAGAATATTTAGATATAATCAAAGAAAATCCTGATAAGGCAAAATTATCACATAAGAGGATGTATGACACAATAATAAAGGGCGGCTTTGAAATTTTAAAACCAGAAGAGAACCCGCGAATAAGAAAAATATATGGTAATGATATTATTAAAAAGTATGATTTTTTTAAAAATGACTTTTTTGGAATTGATAAAGTATTAATGAAACTCGTAAGTTACTTTTACTCTGCATCAATGAGGGGAGAGGAATCAAGGCAAGTATTGTATTTAGCAGGACCTGTAGGAGCTGGTAAGTCTTCACTCGTGGAAGCTTTAAAGAATGCTTTTGAGAATACAGACCCTGTATATGTTTTGAAAGGATGCCCTATGAATGAGGAACCATTACATTTAGTGCCAAAGCATCTTAGGAAAGATTTTGAGAAAATACTTAATGTAAAAATTGAAGGAGATCTTTGCCCGGCGTGTAAATATAGGTTAATTAATGAATATAATGGAGAATATGAAAAATTTCCTGTTACCACTACTACATTTTCAATAAGATCAAGAAAAGGTATAGGGGTTGTCCCACCGGTAGACCCTAATAATCAAGATACTTCAATTTTAACAGGATCCGTTGATATATCTAAAATGGATATGTATTCAGAGGATGATCCAAGGGTTTTTTCTCTTAATGGGGCATTTAATGTTGGCAATAGAGGACTAGTAGAATTTATAGAAGTATTCAAGAATGATGTTGAATATCTTCATACCATAATAACCGCAACTCAAGAAAAATCAATACCATCCCCAGGGAAGGGCTCCATGATTTACTTTGATGGTATAATTATTGCTCATTCTAATGAAGCTGAATGGAATAGATTTAAGTCAGATCATACAAATGAAGCTATTTTAGATAGAATTGTTAAGGTAGAGGTTCCTTATTGCCTTGAGCTAAATGAGGAAATAAAAATTTATGATAAGATTCTTAAGAAGAGTAACTTTAAGCCTCATATAGCACCACATACCATTGAAACTGCAGCGATGTTCGCATTGCTATCAAGGTTTACACCTTCAAATAAGGTAGATCCTATAACAAAGCTTAAGATTTATAATGGTGAAGAAATAGTAGAAAAGGGAACTACTAAGAAAATGGATATTAGTGAATTAAGGGAAGAAGCAGGTCTTGATGAAGGGATGCACGGAATTTCAACAAGATTTATTGTAAAGGCAATAGATAATGCTATTTCAAATTCAGAATCAGATTGTATAAATCCTTTAAGCATTATGGAGAGTATAATTAAATCTGTTAGGGAAATGGACATTGCTGAGGATGAAAAGAAGAAGTATATGGGATTTGTTCAGGATAGTATAAGAAAAGAATACAACAAAATATTGGAGAAAGAAGTAACTAAGGCTTTTATACACAGCTATAAGGAACAAGCCGAAAGTTTATTTGATAACTATATAGATAATGCAGAAGCCTTTGTTAATAAAGCAAAATTAAAGGATAAAGCTACAGGCGAAGAACTTCAAGCAGATGAGTTATTTATGAGGTCTATTGAAGAACAGATTGGAATATCTGAAAGTTCTTCAAAGGGTTTTAGAAGTGATGTAACTTCGTATATGTTTTATGTGGTTAGAAATGGTGGGAAAATCAAATATGAGTCTTATGAGCCGTTAAAAGAAGCAATCGAAAAGAAACTAACAAGTTCAGTAAAAGAACTATCAAGAATTATAACTAGATCTAGAGTACGCGATAAGGATCAAGATGAAAAATATAACGTAATGGTTGAGCAAATGAAGGAAAATGGCTATTGTGATCATTGTTGTGACGTAATACTTAAATACGCAGCTAATAATTTATGGAAGGATTAATCCTATGACAATATTTAGGGACTACAATATAACTCCCATAGAGCATGATAGAGCTTCCGAGGACAGAAGGCGGCATCGTCAGCTAGTTGAGAAATCTATAAAAGAAAACCTGGGAGATATATTATCAGAAGAAAGTATTATAGGGCAAAGCAAGGATAAAAAAATTAAGATACCAATAAAAGGTCTAAAAGAATATGAATTTATTTTTGGTAAAAATAAGGGCGGAGTCGGGAGTGGCGACGGCACTGAAAAAAGAGGTCAGGTCATAGGTAAAGAAAAGGCTGAAGGTGAAGGAAAAGGTGGAACTAAAGCAGGAGATAAAGAAGGTGAAGATATCTATGAAACAGAGATAACATTGGAAGATGCACTGAATTATCTCTTAGAAGATCTAGAACTTCCGGAAATGGATAAAAAAAAGTTTTCAGAGGTTTTAACGGAAAATGGTATTAAAAGAGCAGGTTATCAAAAACATGGTATTAATCCACGGCTTGCTAAAAAAAGAACCGTAGCCGAGAAAATTAAAAGAGAGCAAGCAAAAAGCAAAGCGTTACTTACGCAATCCGGGGGCGCAGAAATTGAAAGATTGCCCTTCAAAAATGAAGATTTAAGATATCACAGAGTAAAAAAAGTTTTAAAAAGGGAATCAAACGCAGTTATAATATGCGTAATGGATGTATCTGGGTCAATGGACACAACAAAAAAATATTTAGCACGTTCATTCTTTTTTGTACTATCTCAATTTATTATGTCTAAATATTCAAATGTAGAGGTTAGTTTCATTGCACATACTACCGTTGCAAAGGAGGTAAACGAAGTTGACTTTTTTCATAAAGTTGAATCAGGGGGGACGTATATTTCTAGTGGATTAAATAAAGCTTTAGAAATAATTGAAAAAAGATATAATCCAGATAATTGGAATGTGTATGTTTTTTACGTTAGTGATGGAGATAATTGGAACGAGGACAATGAAAAAGCGATAAAGGCTGCAAAAAATGTTTGTGAGGTAAGCAATCTATTTGGGTATGCAGAGATTATAAATAGCTATTATTCTACTTCTATGAAAGAAGTTTTTGATAAGGGATTAACTAATAAAAACTTTCTTTCAGTGGATATAAAGCAAAAACAGGATTTATGGAAAGGTCTTAAATATATGCTAAAAAAAGATCAAGAGAGGTGATAGGGTTTTGGAGTATACCTTAAAGGACTTAGAATATTGGAATGAAAAAATTGAGGCTATAGTAAATGGGATGGGACTTGATTATTATCCTCAAGAATTTGAAATAATAGGATATAAAGATATGCTAGCCTACGAATCTTATGTGGGGATGCCATCAAGTTATCCACATTGGAGTTTTGGTAAATCTTATGAAAAAAACAGTACAGTATATAAATATAATTTAAGTGGATTGCCTTATGAGATGGTTATAAACTCTGATCCTTGTTTAGCATACTTAATGAAGGAAAATACATTTTTATTACAGATATTAACTATGGCGCATGTTTATGGACATAATGATTTCTTTAAGAATAATAGACTTTTTAAGGATGGAACTAGAGCTGCATCAACAGTTGAGATGTTTAAATTTCATGCAGATACGGTGAGGAGTTTTATAAATGACCCAAGTATAGGCTATGAAAAAGTAGAAAGAATATTAGATGCGGCCCACGCTATAAAGTTTCAAACATCCAGAGTCGTTGGAGAAAAGAGAATACCCGAAGAAGTTTTAAAGCAAAGAATTCTAGATGATTATAAAAACAATAATGAAATCCATAGCGATTTAGATGTATATGTAAAACTAGAATTTCCAGAAATAAATAAAATACCCATAGAACCAGAGGATGATATTCTATATTTTATAATAAAACATGGAGATATGGAGGATTGGGAAAAAAGTTTATTAGAGATTGTGCGGCAGGAAACCTCGTACTTTTTGCCTCAAATAGAAACGAAAATAATGAATGAAGGATGGGCTAGCTTTTGGCATTATAATATACTAAAGAAACTGGATTTACCAGATGAATTATATTTAGAATTCATTAAGCGTCACAATGATGTTATAGCCCCAGGGCAAGGATCTATAAATCCATATTTCGTAGGATTTAAGATATTTGAAGATATTTTAAAAAGATATGGAATGGATAAAATATTTGAAGTTCGTGCCATTGAGCGAGACGAATCATTTTTGAGAAAGTATTTAACAAAAGAATTATGTGAAGAACTTTATTTATTTGAATATGCGGCTAAGGATGGAAATTATATAGTAAAAGAAGTTGCTGATGATAATGGGTTTGTAAGCATTAGAAACACATTAGCTAGTACTTGTGGTGTGGGTTCGATACCACTTATTAGGGTAACAGAAATGTTACAAAAGGATAAAACTTTAATGTTAGAGCATGTTTTTGATGGAAGAGAATTAAATATTGATTACGCGCAGGCTACATTAAAATATATATATGAGTTATGGGGTCATACTGTAAATTTAAAAACATCGCAAATTGGAAATGAAATTAAACTGGTATGTGATGATAAGAAGGTAATTGTAAAAATGTAATGGAGCAAAACTAAACACCGTACTCTATAGTACGAACCGTACTCTATAGTACGAACCGTACTCTATAGTTACGGTGTTTTTTAAATCTATTATAAATGTTATATTTTAGTACATTTAAAACCTATTTAATGGTATGGTATATAATTAAGGTTGTTAAAAGTTGAGGGGTGTGGCGACTATTATGAAATTTGAAAAATCTTGTGGGGTAGTAATTTATAGAAGAATGGGTGAAGAGTTAGAATTTTTAAGCATTAGTAATAGAAATGATGGCCATTGGGGCTTTCCAAAGGGACATGTTGAAAACGGCGAAAGTGAAGAACAGACAGCGATAAGAGAAGTTTATGAAGAGACCGGGTTACAGGTTGATTTAATAAATGGATTTCGAGAAACTGTTGAGTATTTAATAAAAGAAGCAACCATGAAGGAAGTTGTATTTTTTTTATCGTGCGTTCAGGACCAGGCTGTTCATATTCAATTATCTGAAATAAAAGATTATAGATGGGCAGGCTTTCAGACTACTAAACAATTATTAGGGTATATAAGTAGCATGGATGTTTTGGATAAGGCTTATGAATTTATAACATTATAATTATTAAATATTAGAATAATATGAATTTTTGTTATATAATTAAAATAAACAAACAAAATTAATATATAAATATATAAATATATAAGTGAAAAATAATAGCAATTATAATAGTTGATTTAAGAGAATTTTATATTTTAAGGAGAAAAATTATGAGGAATAAAAAAATACTATTAGCTAATAGTTTATTATTATTAGCACTAATATTATTTGTATTGGTGCCTAGTATAGTAAATATGTTATTTAGTTTAGGCGGTGTTTTAAGTGGGGATGTTTCACTACTTCTTTCAGGAGGAACTACTGTAATAACGTTTGGGGGAATAACATTATTATATTGTAGAATTACTAAAAGAGGATTTAATGAGGTAATGGTAATTAAGAAAATATCACTAAAACAGCTTATTACAATTATATTTGTAGCATTTGGGACTTATATTTTTGCCGTTGGTGTTAATTCTGTAAGCATGAAGTTATTTCCAATTGCAATAGAAGATGGTATGGAAATATCTAACTTACTAAATAATAGCTCAACATTATTAGGGTTAATTGTGGTAGTTTTAATTCCTGCATTTTTTGAGGAAGTATTTTTCAGAGGGGTTTTATTAGATGCATATGAAGGTTTAAATAGAAAAATGAAATATTTTATATTAACTACAATATTTGCAACATTTCATGGCAATATAATGCAAATTGTATATGTAATGTTTCTAGGGTTTATTCTACTTAAGGTACGTGAATATACTGGATCAATCGTAGGGAGTATGACACTTCATGCAGCAAATAATGCAATATCATTTGTATTAAGTAAAGTCGTTATGATTATGAGTGCTACGGGAATAAAAGATGGAGTGCTAGACCCAGCACAAGTGGCGGCCACAAATGAGGTTATGAACGCAAGTTATAGAGTAGTAATACTTAGAGCGACCATATTTTTTCTAATAGGGGGGGCTATATTATTTATAAACCTAAGAAAATTAAAAGAGTATAAATATAAAAAAGATGGGTTAGAATTTGAAAAAGATTATATAAAAATAGATGAAGAACCTATAGATAAAAAACGATATATTCCACTAATTATTTATTTTGGGTCTATTACAATATTGGTTATATCAAGGTATTATAAAATCTAAAGTAGGGAAGTATAACTTAGTAATTATAGTGAGGAGAATAAATATGAAACTAAAGAAAATACAATATAATTCACCGGTAATATTAACTTTTACTTTTTTAGCTCTTGGTAGTTATTTGCTAGGTTACTTAACAAATGGTATTTCTACTGGGTTTCTTTTTTCAAATTATAGAACATCATTTTTGGATCCTATGCAATATATTAGACTTTTTTCTTATATACTTGGTCATGCTAATTGGGCTCATTTTTCTGGGAATTTTATAATAATTTTAATAACAGGGCCAATGCTGGAAGAAAAGTATGGATCAAAAGTTTTAGTACAGTTAATACTTGTAACAGCGTTTGTCACAGGAATAATACATACAACTTTTTCTAGTGCGGCACTTTTAGGCGCAAGTGGCATTGTTTATATGTTTATTATTTTAAGTTCTTTTACAAATGCACAAAGAGGGAAAATACCACTAACATTAATAATTGTCTTTTTTGTATTTATTGGCAGAGAAATTTTTGGTGGTGCTTTTGCCCAGGATAATATATCTCAACTTGCCCATATTATTGGTGGGCTTTGCGGAGCGTTATTTGCTTTTAAAATTAAACATAAAGAAAATAGATTTAAGGAGGTTGTGTAGATGAAAGCTTTGTTTATAGGTGGAACAGGAACAATCAGTACTGAAGTATCCAAACTTGCAGTTTTAAAGGGTTGGCAGTTGTATTTGCTCAATAGGGGGAATAAATCAAGCAGAGTTCCAGAAGGTGTAACGGTTTTAACAGCCGATATTAACAATGAAGTAGAGGTAGCAAAGCTAATAAAAGATATTGAATTTGATGTTATAGCAGATTTTATTTCATTTGAGCCATCGCAAATTCAAAGAGATATAAGGCTTTTTAGTAAAAAGACAAAACAATTTATTTTTATTAGTTCTGCTTCAACTTATCAAAAGCCATTAGCTTTTTATAAAATTACTGAGAGCACGCCACTAGCTAATCCGTATTGGAAATACGCTAGGGACAAAATAGCTTGCGAGGAATTATTAATGGCTCAGTACAGAGCAAATAGTTTTCCTGTAACCATAATTAGGCCTAGTCATACATATGGAGTGGGAAGTGTACCGGTAGCTATTCATGGAGAGAAAGGTAGCTGGCAGGTGATAGACCGAATAATTAAAGGAAAACCTGTAATAGTCCCTGGGGATGGAAATTCACTTTGGACGATTACACATAATACGGATTTTGCAAAGGCTTTTGTTGGAATTATGGGAAATCAAGCGGCTATAGGTGAGGCTATCCATATTACATCAGATGAATCTATAACGTGGAATAAAATTTACGATATCATTGGTGAGGCACTCAATATTAAAACTCAAAAATTTCATGTAGCCACTGATTTTTTAGTGAAATATAAAGCGGATTTAGAAGGAGGATTAGTTGGAGACAAAGCAAATACAGTAGTTTTTGATAATAGCAAAATTAAGAGGCTGGTTCCAGAATATATAGCTACTACAAGATTTGATCAAGGAGTCAGACTTTCAATTGAATACATATTAGCCAATCCAGAGCTGCAAATTGAAGATAAGGAGTTTGACCTATTTTGCGATAATGTAATTAGATCACAAGAGGAAGCATTAATGTATTTAAAAAATCTTTAAATATAGAATTTTTTTATGAGATGAAAATATTAAAAGTATAAAATAACAAGAATTGAAATGCCACATACTTTTTTTAATAAGACCGCAAGTAATGTTTATAATAACATTACTTGCGGTTTTATTTAGGCAAAGATGATTTAATTGAAAGATATACGGAGTAAAAAACTATGGATATGTGGATGAGATTTTAAGATATTTATTAAAGAATTAATGTGTTAAAATTCTTTAGTTACAAGTAAATATGTTAACGATAACAATTTCCAGTTGATTTTTATAAAAAATAAGGTTATAATAAAAAAAGAAAATGTTCACGTTAACATAAGATTCATTTGATTATAAGAAGGGAGAAAAATAACAATTATGATTAATTTATGCTAACTTATGTTAGAAAACATACCAAATAGCACATATTAATACTAATATTGTAATAAAAATTATAAAATGGTTTAAATAAAAGTTTTTGGAATGTTAACGTGTGCAAGGAACAAATCTTGTGGATATAAAGTGTGATTAATGAAATAATAATTTATATGAAAATGTTTTGAAAATATAATTTTAATTAATAGAGGGAGCATAAAATGAAAAAATTAACTTTAAGAGAAAAAGTAACCTATGGATTTGGTGATTTAGGAAATGGATTTATGTTTGATATGGGTCAGTTGTATTTGCTAAAATTCTATACGGATGTTGCTGGTATTCCAGCAGCAATAGGAGGAAGTATCTTTTTAATAACAAAATTATTTGATGCTATAGTTGATCCTATAGCTGGAACCTTTATTGAATCAAGAAAAGGTAAACCGGGGTCAGGTAAGTATAGACCAGTTATGATGATTTCTAGTATAATTCTTGCTATATTATCGGTAATTGTATTTTTAACACCTGATTTTTCCCTTAAGGGTAAAATAATATATGCATATGTTTCGTATATGGCATGGGGTGTTGCATACTCGTTTACGAATATTCCTTATGGTACATTAGCATCTACAATGACTCAAGATCCTCAAGAAAGAACTTCACTAGCGGCATTTAGACAGTTAGGAAGTACTATAGCATTGTTAATATCAAGTATATTCGTGATACCTATGGTTTCAAACTTCCAAAATCCTAGCATTGGATATCCTATTGCTATAGCTATTATGTCAGTACTTGGTATAGGCTCATTTTATATCACTTTTAAAAATTGTAGAGAGCAAATACCATCAGTTAGCAAAGTTGAAAATAAAACTGATAAAATAACATTTAACAGTATAATAAAAACAGTATTTACAAACAGACCACTACTCGTAATAATTTTTATGACCATATTTTCAATCTCAGCTTTTAATCTTAGATCAGCAATGTTAATATATTTCTGTCAATATAATCTTGGAAATACTATGCTATTGCCATATGTAAGTTTTGCAAGCATAGGCTGTTCTTTATTAGGTGTTTATGCTATGCCTAAACTATCAAAAAAATTCGGAAAGAAAAATACAGTTATAATTGGTTTTGCAATAAGCATTATAGCTGACTTAATAAACTTTATAATTCCACTACATTTAGTTACGTTTATTATATTGCAAAGTATAGGATATTTTGGATTAAGTATTCCAAACGGAATGACTTGGGCATTAGTATCTGATGCTATTGATTATGGTGAATGGAAGACAGGAGAGAAAAGGGGAGCTATAACTTATTCAGTATTCAACTTTTCTAGAAAAATAGCTCAGTCAGTAGCTGGTTTTGCCGCTGGTATCGGATTATCATTAATAGGATATGTACCAAAGGTAGCACAAACAGCAGGTGCGTTACTCGGAATAAAAGGATTATTGCTTTTATACCCAGCAATTGCATTAGGAATTGCAATAATTATAATTACAGCTTTGTATAATTTATCAGATAAAAGATATCTTGAAATAGCAAGTGAACTTAGAAAAAGAAACTCGTAGAAAGGGTATAAAGTTATTATTATATAAATTTCTAATAATAAATGCATACTTAATTGAACTTGGAACAGACTATTTAAGGTCTGTTCTTTTAGAATATTAATACTTAATAATTCAAGTAAGTGATAATATTTATTGCGATTCAGCAAAAAAAGCTATGAAGATCAAAAAGTTAACGATTTCATTGTTGCATTATAAAAATATTTAGCTTATAATAAATTATATGTTAATCTAATTGTTAACGTGAACAAAAATATAAAATCTAATAAGGAAAAGGTGAAATTTATGAAAAAATTTATGGATGAAAACTTTTTATTATCTAATGATACAGCAATAAATTTGTATCACAATTATGCTAAAGATATGCCTATTATTGATTATCATTGTCACTTAAGCCCAAAAGAAATTTATGAAAACAAAACATTTAAGAATATAACAGAGGCTTGGCTATACGGAGATCATTATAAATGGAGAGCTATGAGAAGCAATGGTATAGATGAAAAATACATTACTGGAAATGCTAGCGATAATGAAAAATTTATGGCATGGGCACAAACAATGCCAATGGCTATAGGTAACCCTCTTTATCACTGGACACACTTAGAACTTCAAAGATATTTTGGTATAAATGAGAACTTAAATGAAAAAACTGCACCAGCTATTTGGGAAAAGGCAAATAAGTTACTTACCGGAGAAGGGTTTGGAGCAAGAGATCTAATTAAAAAGTCTAATGTTAAAGCATTATGCACAACTGACGATCCAATAGATTCATTAGAATACCATATAAAACTTAAAGAAGATACAAATTTTGGTGTAAAGGTTTTACCAGCATTTAGGCCAGATAAAGGACTTCAAATAAATAAAGATACTTTTATTCCATGGCTTGCGAAACTTGAAGAAGTATCTAAAGTAAATATTAAAAGTTATGATGATTTTCTAAAAGCTCTAGAATCTAGGGTTAGATTTTTTAACGAAGTTGGATGTAGAATATCGGATCATGCACTAGATAGCATTACATATATGGAAGCTTCAAAAGAAGAACTATCTGAGATATTTGTCAAGGTACTAAAGGGTGAAGCTGCAAGTCGCGACGAAGAAAGCAAATATAGAACAGCTACATTACAATTTTTAGGCAAATTATATTCGGAACTTAAATGGACAATGCAACTTCATCTTGCAGCACAAAGAAATAACAATACAAAAATGCTTAAACAATTAGGACCAGATACTGGATTTGATTCTATTAATGATGAAGAAGTTGCTTATCCGCTTTCAAGATTATTAGATTCATTAGAAAATAAGAATGCACTTCCTAAAACTATTTTATACACTTTAAACCCAAAAGATAATTATGTTCTAAGTACTATGCTTGGAAACTTCCAAGGAACAGAAGTTCCAGGAAAGATTCAGTTTGGCGCTGCTTGGTGGTTTCTAGATAATAAAGAAGGCATGATAGAACAAATGAAGGTTCTCGCTAATACTGGATTATTAAGCCGTTTTGTAGGCATGCTTACTGATTCAAGGAGTTTCTTATCTTATACAAGACATGAATACTTTAGAAGAATTTTGTGTAATTTAATAGGAGAATGGGTTGAAAATGGGGAAGTACCAGATGATATGGAACTTTTAGAGAAAATAGTTAAAGGAATATGTTTCAATAATGCAAATAACTATTTTGAGTTAGGTTGTTAAAGTAATCAGATATAAATTATAGTACATTTAGTAATTATTCTTATACTCAATTATTACTAAATGTTAAATTTATCATGCAAGTTATTTTCAGTATTATAGAATAAAAGTATTTACAAGTAACATAGGGGTGTTGAAAATGGAAGTGACCATAAAAGATATAGCAAAAATTGCTAATGTTTCACATACAACTGTTTCAAGAGCACTTAATGACAGTCCCTTTATAAATATAGAGACAAAGGCCAAAATAATGTCAATAGCAAAAGAACTTAATTATGTACCAAATTATAGCGCTAAAAGTTTGGTGTTAAATAGATCTTATAACATAGGACTTATTTTCACCACTATAAGTGAAGTTACTGCATCTAGGTTTTTTTATGAAACAGTAAGTGGCGTCAATAGCGTAATTAAAGAAAACTATAACCTCGTAGTTAGAGGAATAGATGATTATAAAAATTTTACATCTGTTAGTAGAAGAAGGTTTGATGGCATAATACTTATGAGCCAAAGCAATAGTGATAATACTTTTATATACTACTTATTGGAGAAAAAGATACCATTAGTTGTATTAAATAGAGATATAGATGAAAGTTCTATAATTAATATATTATCAGATGATAATAAAGGGGCATATGAAGCTGTAACCTATCTAATACAGAATGGACATAAAGATATAGCCATGATAGAGGGTGCAAAAGGATTTAATTCTACTACGGAGAGAAAAAATGGATACTTGAATGCATTAATTGAAAACAAGCTACAAGTATCTAGTGAATATATGGTTGAAGGGAATTATACTATTGGAAGTGGATATAGTGCAATGAAAAAGCTATTGTGTCTGAGCAGCATTCCAACAGCAGTATTTTGTTCGAATGATGAAATGGCAGTAGGAGCAATGAAAGCTACATTTGAAGCAGGACTAAATGTTCCCTTTGATATTTCTATTATGGGGTTTGATGGTAGCGAGTTAGGTGATTATTTAACACCAGCTTTAACAACTGTGAGAAGACCTATTGTGGAGGTAAGTAGAAAGGGGGCAGAAAAACTTTTACATATTATAGAAAATGGCAATGCTATAGGAGAAAAAATATACATCAATACGGAACTTATTAAAAGAGAGTCCGTGGCTAAATTAACACAAATTAGCTCCTAAATTATAATATTAGATATAAGTAGGACTGTGAGATAGTAACTGAATTTCATAAGGAAAAGCTCTTTGTGAAGACTTTAATATAAAATAGCACACGTGAACATTTTAATAGGAAGTATAACGTAAAATATGCTATAATATAATGAGATAAATATTTTCAAAATATAAAATAAGAGGTGTAATTAATGAAAAGAATTAAAATAGTACAACAACTAACTGAATATGGAATAGTAGCGGTTATTAGAGCGAATTCTAAAGAAGAAGGAGTAAAAATTGTAGATGCAGTTACAAAAGGCGGAATAAACGCAATTGAAGTTACAATGACAGTACCAGGCGCAATAGATGTAATAAAAGAATTAACTGAAATATATAAAGACAATGCAGAAGTGCTTATAGGAGCAGGAACTGTTCTTGACCCAGAAACTGCAAGAGCATGTATTTTAGCTGGTGCAAAATATATAGTAAGCCCAAGTTTGAATCCAGAAACTATAAAATTATGTAATAGATATAGAATTGCTGTTATGCCAGGGATTATGACAGTTAAAGAAGCTATTGAAGCATTAGAACTTGGAGTTGAAATAGTAAAAGTATTCCCAGGAAATGTTTTTGGACCACAAATAATAAGTTCTTTAAAGGGACCACTTCCACATGCTAACTTTATGCCAACAGGTGGAGTATCACTTGATAATGTTAAGGATTGGATTAAAGCAGGCGCAGTAGCAGTAGGAACTGGCGGAGACTTAACAAAAGGCGCTAAAACTGGAGATTATGAATTAGTAACAGCGACTGCTGCTAAATTTGTTGAAGCAGTTAAAAAAGCAAGAGCGTAGAAAAGAAGTAAAGTACATATTAAGTAGATAAGATATTAATAACATGGCATGCCTTTTGGTATGTCATGAATTTATAGGAGGCAATATTATGGGAAAATTTATTACATTCGGTGAAATTATGCTTAGACTTGCACCAGTTGGTTATGAAAGATTTGCACAAGCAAAAGAATTCGGTGCTGTTTATGGTGGAGGAGAAGCAAACGTTGCTGTATCACTTTCAAATTATGGCAAGGATGCTTACTTTGTAACAAAATTACCTGAACATGAAATAGGTCAAGCAGCTGTAAATGAACTTAGAAAATATGGCGTAGATACTAACATGATTGCACGAGGCGGAGATCGTGTTGGTATTTATTACTGCGAAAAAGGATCATCTCAAAGACCTTCTAAGGTAATCTATGACAGGGCTTATTCAGCTATTGCAGAAGCAAAAAGAGAAGATTTTAATTGGAAAGAAATTTTTGAAGGTGCTGAGTGGTTCCATTTTACAGGAATAACACCTGCACTATCTGATGAATGTGCAGCAATAACTTTAGACGCAGTAAAAGCAGCAAAAGAGGCTGGAGTTATGGTAAGTGTAGATTTGAACTTTAGAAAGAAACTTTGGAGTAGTGAAAAAGCGGGTAAAGTAATGGGCGAAATCGTGAAGTACTGTGATTTAGTAATAGCAAATGAAGAAGATGCTGAAAAAGTATTTGGTATTAGTGCTGAAGGAACAGATATAACTGGTGGTACTTTAAGTGGTGAAGGTTATAAAAATGTTGCAAAAAAACTTACTGATTTATTTGATTTAAAGTATGTTGCTATAACCCTTAGAGAAAGCTTTTCAGCTTCAGATAATGGTTGGTCTGCAATGTTTTATGATGGCAAAGAATTTTATAGCTCAAAAAAATATAAAATGCATATAGTTGATAGAGTTGGAGGCGGAGATTCATTTGGAGCAGGCCTTATATATGGTTTAACATCAGGTCTTTCTAATCAAGATTCTCTTGAATATGCTGTTGCTGCTTCTTGCCTTAAGCATACAGTAGAAGGAGACTTTAATCTTGTATCAAAAGAAGAAGTAGAGACACTTATGAATGGTGATGCTTCCGGAAGGGTGCAAAGATAATTATGGATGTTGTAACTTTTGGGGAGTCTATGGTTTTATTTGGCCCAGATTCTTCAGGGCCTTTAAGGTACGTTCAAAACTTTAACAAGTCTATTGCAGGCGCAGAGTCAAATGTATCAATTGCTCTTGCTAAACTTGGACATCAGGCTGGCTGGTTTTCAAAGCTTGGAGATGACGAATTCGGAAGGTACATTCAAACTACAATAAGAGGAGAAGGCGTAGATGTATCCAGAGTAATTTTTGAGCCTGGGAAAAGTACAGGTATATTATTCAAGGAAAGATTTATGCATTCTAATCCTAATGTATATTATTATAGAAAAGGTTCTGCGGCGAGTACATTGAGGCCAGAGGAATTAGATGCAGAATATATTAGAAACGCAAAGATACTTCATATCACAGGAATAACACCTGCCCTTTCCCAGAGTTGCAGGGAAACGCTATTCAAAGCTATAGAAATTGCAAAAAGCAATAATGTTTTGGTGTCTTTTGATCCTAATATTAGACTTAAACTATGGAGCCAGGAAGAGGCAGTACCAGTGCTACTTGAAATCGCAAAACAATCAGATATAATATTTCCTGGTATTGATGAAGGGGAAATGCTCCTTGGACTCACAAAACCAGAAGAGATTGCACAAGGTTTTATGGATATGGGATGTAATATTGTAGCTGTAAAACTTGGAAAAGAAGGTTGTTATGTAACTGACTCAGTAAATCAATTATATGTAAATTCATATAGATTAGAGAATCCACAGGATACAGTGGGTGCTGGGGACGGATTTGCTGCAGGTTTTCTTTCAGGGATGTTAAATAAATTAGATTTAAAAGGATGCGCAGAGTATGCAAATGGAGTTGGAGCCATGGCAGTCCTTGTAAAGGGTGACATGGAAGGTTATCCAAGTAATGAACAACTTATGGCATTTATTGGAAAAACGAAAACAATCGAAAGATAGGGAGGAATAGAAATGAAATTAAATAAGGAAACATATAAAGAATATACGCAATATCCTGAGAAAGTGCTTCAATTTGGAGAAGGTAATTTTTTAAGAGCTTTCGTTGATTGGCAAATTGATAAGATGAATAAAGAAGCTGGGTTTAATGGTAGCGTAGTAGTAGTTCAGCCTATCGAGTTTGGACTTGTAGACAAATTAAATGAGCAGGACGGATTGTACACTCTTTATTTACAAGGGATGAATGAAGGCAAAGCAATAGCTGAGCATTCAGTAATAAATAGCATAAGTCGTGGAATAAACCCTTATACTCAGCACGATGAATACTTAAAAATCGCTGAAAATCCTGAATTAAGATTTGTATTTTCAAATACTACTGAAGCAGGAATTGCATATGATGAAACTGATAAGCTTGAAGGCATTCCTCAAAAGAGCTTCCCAGGAAAACTTACAGCATTAATGTATCATAGGTTTAAAACATTTAATGGTCAAAAGGAAAAAGGATTAATAATTATTCCTTGTGAACTTATTGACAGAAATGGTGACAAACTTAAAGAAATAATTCTAAAACTTGCTGGGCTTTGGAATTTAGAAGCTGGGTTTGCTACTTGGATAAATGAAGCAAATACATTTTGCTCAACACTTGTTGACAGAATAGTTCCAGGTTACCCAAGAGATACTATAAAAGAAATAACTGAGGAACTCGGATATGAGGATAACTTAGTTAATGTTGGAGAACATTTCCACCTTTTCATTATAGAAGGTCCAAAATGGATTGAAAATGAATTCCCAGCTGGTAAAGCAGGACTTAATGTTAAATTTGTTGACGATATGACTCCATATAGAACAAGAAAGGTAAGAATACTTAACGGATCACATACATCACTTGTTCCAGTATCATACCTTTATGGTTTAAACACAGTTGCAGAATCTGTAGAACATGAAGTTATGGGGAAATTTATTAAAGATACAATATACGAGGAAATAATTCCTACATTAGACCTTCCAGAAGAGGAATTATCATACTATGCTAAAGTTGTTCTTGAAAGATTTATGAATCCTTATGTTAAACATTATTTGATGAGTATATCTTTAAATGCAATGTCAAAATATGAAACAAGGGATTTACCTTCATTATTACAATTTGTAAAAATTAAGAAGGAATTACCTAAAAGATTAGTATTTTCTTTAGCTGCACTTATGGAATTCTATAAAGGCAAAAGAGGAGAAGAAGTAATAAAATTATCTGACGATGCTGATGTTTTAGAACTTTATAAAACTGCATGGGATAATTGTGATGGAAGTGAAGTAGCTTTAAAGAAACTAGTAACTACTGTACTTTCATACAAAAAAGTTTGGAAAATGGATTTGAATGAAGTCAAAGGATTAACAGATGCAGTAACGCATTATTTAGTTAGCATCGAAAAAGTTGGAACTAAAGAAGCGATTAAAGAAGTACTTTAATCACATTTTACAAGGAAAGTTTCTTATTTATATAATTAATATCCTCCACTTTTATAAGTGGGGGATAAATACTATAATAGTGAGAAAATTTTAGTAATCCCATAAATGTGTATTAGAGTCGGTATTATTGCAAACATACGTCCCACAATAGTTGTTGCAGGTCATAATTTAATGAAAGTGAGGATATCTAAATGAAAAATATAATACAAATAAATGAAATTGATAATATAGTAGTGGCTTTATCTGATTTATCAAAGGATGAAGTAATTACTATAGGGAGTAAAAGTGTAACATTAAAAGAAGAAGTTAAAAGAGGACATAAAATAGCAACTAGCGATATTAAATTAGGTGAGGATGTTGTAAAATATGGATTTCCGATAGGTCATTCAATTGTTGATGTAACTGAAGGTCAATGGGTACATACTCATAATATAAAAACAAATTTAGAGGGAATAATGGAATACAAATTTGATCAAAAACTTATAGAAAACAGTTATACAAATAGAAATTTAACATTTAATGGCTACAAAAGAGAAAATGGAAATG
>Ga0209123_1000405_pt1 | contig 58141 bp, 45 predicted proteins | sample BarGraIncu00431A_FD_184500 | JGI IMG/M metagenome (GOLD analysis project Ga0209123, IMG submission 184500) | Arctic peat soil microbial communities from Barrow, Alaska, USA - Barrow Graham LP Incubations 004-31A (SPAdes) (version 2) | ecosystem: Environmental > Terrestrial > Soil > Wetlands >... | reverse complement strand
TATCAACTGTCTTTGTAGAAGAAAAAACATTTAATAACTCTATATCAAATGAAAGGTTTAACAGGGTAATAATTCTATTCCTATAGTCATCATTGCTTTCAATGGGTTCATTAAATACATAAATGAACCTGTACCTGTTATCAGTTTCACTATTTGACATTGTAGTATAAGCAATTGTAGGTTTGATTTTGCAGGTGTTATATGCTTCATCAAGATTGATTTGTGAATGGTCAAAATCAATACTTGCGACATTGGTGTAATCAAAGTTATCAATGGTCTTTTGTGGTACGGTGAAAGTAGTAGAACTGCAGTAATTATGAGCAAATACATGACCATGTCTTATTAAAAAAGCAAACTCCGGTATTGTAAGGGTGGTTTTGTTGAATTTATATCCACAGAACTTTTTGGGTTTTTGGTTGAAACATCTGTCAGATACTCCAACATCGAAAGTGAAATCCATAATAACATATTGTCTTTTTTTATCTGACCGGTTAGGATCAGTAGCAATAGTTATATTCTCAAAAATGGATTTTGTTTAAATTATTTTAGGGGATTTGGGGGATAGGTTGAAAAAGATGGAATTCTCCTCGGACTTTTTTAAATCGGAACACTATAAGGGATAGTACTAACAATTTAAAACCTTATCGGTGTATAGGAAACCGGCTTTGTGATAATGAGATATGAAAGCGCTTATGAAGAAGATTATGATTATGAATATTCGTTGATGACAGATATATGTAAGACAGACAATATGACTGATGAAATGTTCGAGAAATTTAAATTTTTGTTTGAATCATATCCAATCCCACGAAATAAAAGGGATTTTTATTGGATGTCAATAGAGAAGAATCAGGTTGTCTCTGATTATTTATTGAAATGTGGGCATGGACCGGATAATGATAAAGAAATTGATGTGCATATAATATGTTCTATTGAAATTTGTCATAGGGAGAATCTACGTTTATATTCAAAATATTATAAACTAACTGAGGAGATTATTTCAGAAGTTGATTCAAACTATATTAATCAAATTGTCCAAATCCCTGTAAGAAAAGCATATGAATTCTTTAAGAATCAATGCATTATGCAAGATAGGACAAGAAAGATTGAAAGGATTAAAAGTAAAATTCAAATTAAAAAGGAAATGAAAGATTCTTTTTTAAAACGGATTTGATAAAACGAAACAAAGTACACAATCTGGTTCTATCGCTTAATGAATAACTTTCAGGAGACATTAACCCTTACAAACTCCTCAACATCAACACCCAAAGTTTTACTTAATATAAACAGGGTCTTGATGGTAACGTTTGTCCTTCCATTTTCCAAACGGGACAGATTTGACTTTTCGAAAATGCACATGGTGGATAGTTCAAAGAGGGACAAGCCCTTTGATTCCCGAATACGTTTGATGTTTTTCCCGACAAGAATATAAAACTCTTTTTCAGTCATTTCTTCATTATCAATTATGATAACAAAGAAAAAAATTTAACTTTGTGTGGGTGTTATCACTTGTGACACCGAAACTGAATAGATATCTTTAATCTTGTTGGTAAATATTTATTTGACTTAAATGTAAAAAACCATGAAAAAAGTAATTCTTCTTTTTTTTGTATTGATTTTAAGTAATCTTACATATGCTTATCATTTTGAAGATAATGGATTTTACTATTTTCTTATGTCTGAAAATCCAGCAACTGTAGAGGTCACTTTGGGTGAAAATGCTTATTCAGGCAGCGTCAATATACCCTCTTCAGTGAACTATTATGGGAAAACATATAGTGTTGTTTCAATAGGAGGCGGTGCATTTGCAGGATGTACAGCATTGACCTCAGTAGCAATACCCAATACAGTAACTGAAATAGGTAACAACGCATTCTCGGGTTGCACAGCATTGACCTCGGTAGCAATACCCAATACAGTTACCGAAATAGGAAGCAAAGCATTCTCGGGTTGCACAGCATTGACCTCGGTAGCAATACCCAATACAGTTACCGAAATAGGAAGCGAAGCATTCTCGGGTTGCACAAGTTTGTCTTCTGTAACACTTTCAAATGCATTAAAATCCATCAATGCCTATGCTTTTAATGGTTGTTCAAGCTTATTGTCCATTTCAATTCCTAATTCTGTGACAACTATAAATTTAGCCGCCTTCAGTGGTTGTACGAGTTTAAGTACCATAGACATACCAATCTCAGTTACATCGATTGGAGAAACTGCTTTCGATAATACTCCATGGTTCAATAGCAAACCAGATGGTGCTATATATATTAATTCCATTTTGTATCGCTATAAAGGAACTATGCCATTAAATTCAAAAATTGTAATTGCGGGAGGTGTTGTAAGTATAAGTAATCAAGCGTTTATGGGTTACAAAAACATGACTGAAATATCAATCCCAAACTCGGTCACAATAATAGGTGATAATGCCTTTGAAAATTGCACTGGTCTAACAAATTTATCCTTGCCTAATTCAGTGAAAAGGATTGGAAGTATCGCCTTCCGTGGTTGTACTGCATTGACAACCTTGAATATACCAAACTCAGTAACCGACATTGGAGTAGGTGCATTTTTTTTAACCTCATGGTATAATAGTCAACCTAATGGCTTGATATATATTAATAAAGTGGCTTGGGTATATAAGGGATCAATGCCACAAAATACGCAAATATCAATAATGGAAGGTTCTATTGCAATTTCTGAATGTGCTTTCAAAAATTGTTCTAACTTAACATCAATAGTAATTCCGAATTCAGTTGAGAATATCGGTTCAGGTGCATTTAGTTATTGTACAGGGTTGAATTCTCTCACTTTGCCGAGTAATATAACAAATATTGGTACTGAGACTTTCTTTGTCTGTTCAGGTTTAATCAATATTTCAATACCTAATTCCGTAATAAGTATTGGTGATAAAGCTTTTTGTGGTTGTAAAAGTTTAATCAATATTTCAATACCTAACTCCGTTATAAGTATTGGTAGTTCTGCCTTCAATAGTTGTTCAAGTTTTATCAATATTTCAATACCTAATTCCGTTATAAGTATTGGTAGTTCTGCCTTCTATGGTTGTACAAGGTTAAAAAGCATTGAACTACCCAGCAACCTTGAAAACATTGATGATTATGCTTTTTATAATACTGGTCTGACTTCAATTATCATCCCGATCGCAGTTAGATATATTGGAGTGCATGCATTTTCTGGAACAAGCATAAAATCAATTACGATACCAAGCAATGTTGTCAAAATTGGTGCAAGTGCATTTTCTGGTTGTACACAATTAGAGTACATCGATATTCCTGGCTCGGTAATAACTAATTTTGTAAATGATACTTATGATGTTAATTGTGACATTATTAAAGGATGTCTGAACCTAAATACAATCAAGGCACCTGCCGACGTTTTTAGTTCTTTAAACTCCCAAAAACTAACAAACTTGAAAATCAATGGGGGAGTCCTTTCTCAAGTAGCAGTTAAAAACATTCAGGGAAGTTATCAAAGTGTAAAAAAGATTGACTTAACAGGTATTTTAAATACAGAGTTATTTGATGAATCGTTCTCTGGTTTTTACAACCTTGATACAATCATTCTACCTTCAAATCTATCGAAGGTCCCATACAAATGTGTTGCAGGTTGTCTTCGTCTGAAACAAATAACAGTTCCTTCAAAAGTTTCGGAACTTGAAATGAGTTCATTTGAAAATTGTAGAAGTCTCAAATCAATAGTTTTTGAGGGAAATAGTCAACTAAAGAAAATTGATAACTGGGCTTTTTACGCTTGTCATTCATTAGACAGTATCAATATTCCCAATGGTGTCCAAACTATTGGTGATGGTGCATTCTGGGGGTGCAACTACTTGAAATTATTGACTATTCCATCTTCAGTTGCATCAATAGGTGAAAATGGATTTGATGGATGTAAATCATTATCAAGCATCCGAATTAATGCAATATCACCTCCTTCAGTAGAGGATTACACGTTCAATGAGGTAGATAAATCAATACCGCTTATTGTACCAACTGGTAGTTTAAATAGTTATAGGAATGCAAGTGGTTGGAAAGACTTTATAAAAATTATTGGGATGTCAATTGATTCTGTGAATCCTGAAGATCCAGAATATTCAATCACTGTTATAAATGGGAAAGTGACACTTACCAATATTTTAGGAAAGAAAGTAGCATTGTATGATTTATCGGGTAGAAACATATTTCAGAAATCGATATCACAAGACTCAGAGGTAATAACCGTTGGAATTCAGGGTCTATATTTATTGAGAGTTGGAAATCAATCAGCAAAAGTGATGGTGCAATAAACCTTGTTCTTTAAAAAAAGGCAAATGTTGAAAACCCAATTTAATAGAGTAAGCAAACTTTAATATCAAAAACTATAAGTCAGAAATTGGATAATACGGAGTTTTTGACCTTGTATTATCCATTTTCATTATCCAAAAGAATCATTTATCATCAGGATAATTCAGAAGCTTCTTATGGTCTCTTATCTGTTAGGTACTACTTACAGGAGAAAGTTGGATAAATATTAATCAAAAAACCCATATATGTAAATCTCCTGGACAAAGTTCTCTGACATTATTATTTTGAAGATTTGTTCATATATTCGAGGGTTGAGTGTTATTCCAATCACCCGAAATTCGCAGCGTTTGATTAATGCATGAAGATCATCCATTTTTTTTAAATCATAGACTTTGTTCTCTGCAGAGATGTAAACCCCGTTTAAGTCGTAAATATCTTGCTGGTATAAACGTAGTATATAATCGTTCCATTCATCTGCGAAAGTGGTAAAATGGACCTCTAATGAGGTGTCAATGTCATTATAGAAGCACCTACGGATAATTGTAGCAGTTTTCCCATTAATTTTAAATGAATTGGATTCAGATTGCTTTGACATGAACATAAACATGTCAAATTGCTTAAATTCTTTCTGTTCAATTTTATGAAATACATCAAATGGAAGGGTTTTGATTTTATCCTCAAAAGTATTTAGAGTGGATTGATTTCCCTTCTCACTATTCGTGATAAGTACGAATTCATTCTTCTCCTTCATCAATGGATAACACATTTCAAGGAGAAAATCAAAAACAGTATCATCTACATTTGAGAGGAATAGTGAATCAATTTTGATCCCCATAACCTGAGCAATCTGAAAAAATATTATTGGTTCCAGGGGAATTTGAAGAACCTTTTTTTCATCAATTATTGAACAATTATATAGGTTCATTTCGGGGTCTACAATCAAAACATAGTTGAAGGGAATCAGTTCAATGGTCTCCTTATGGATTTTCCCAAACCCATCTGCAATGATCAGAATTGTCCGTTCCTTTCCCTGGGGGATTAAATCCACATTCAATTTCTTGCAAAATTCTCCGTGAAAATGGAAGTTTAGGAACTTCTTCTTTGTTTCAGACAGGTCGCTTTCTTTCCAAGTATAAACCCGGTTCATCTTAATGTGAAGTCTTTTCATCTTTGCTTTGAATCTTTATTTATCATCATCCTCCTCAACATCGTAATGCTGATAGAAGAATTCATTATAATCGTCTTTATCCGGACAAAACAGATATATATCTGTAATTTTATTCTTTTTTTGAAGCAGTATTTTTATTTGTTCCTGTGTATTCCAGGACTTTGTAAAACCTATTTTTTGTGCATTAAGCATATTGCAAATCACTTGTATATCGAAACTTTCGTCAAGATCAAGTTCCATTCCATCCATTGTTTCGTATTTCCCACGAACGTCATAAACATAATTGTAATTCATATTTACGATTGATTGCTGGAAAGAATTATCGTAATCGATAAAAGCAATATCTAAAATTTCGATATATGACCATATACTGTCTTGAACTAAAAAAACTCGCTTACCGTTAATTAAAGTAACCTTACATCTCTTTGATAATAAGTCCATTTGGAAGACATCATTATCCTTACCCCAAATCTTATAGATGTCGTTCAACTCTTTGTCAGGGAAGAAGACAAAGAAATCAGTACGGATGTTGAATTTGCATTTGAAGGGTAGCTTTTTTGAAAACCTATTAACTTCCTTAAAAAAACCAATGCGAAACGTCTTTGAGGAAATGTAAATAAGTTTGTTGTCTATTTTGTTGTCTCTGAGTAAGAGGGAAGAAAGTAGTGGAATTGACATTTCAAGAAGAAATGAAAAGTTCTCGGGATAGATGTCATCTTTTATTCCTACGAAACAACTAATCTTGATATTGAGTTCAAGCATTAAAAACATAACCATAAGTGGATCGAGATCTATTGAGACTAATCTCTTAAGACCCATATTAAAGTTTTCACAAGAGTAAAACTTTAATTGACTATCTGCAACAATGAAATTTTGGTAATCTAACCCTTTCAAATAATCGAGATTTTCCAAACCGCAATAAGGGAAAAACAATGTTCTTCCATTTTTGATTAGGTCCTCTTTCAGATTCAGAAGGTACGAATCACGTTTTGAGTATTTTAATAACACCCTTTTCTTTAAGATCGAAAGGGTTGTTTCTGGATCTATTGAATAATCAATGCGATATCCTTTTTCATAATTATGTCGGTTATTACGTTCCAACACTCAGATTGATTCCATTAGAGCATCATAAAACAATTTGAAGTAGGAATAGTCTTCAACCCGACTGAGGTTATAGGTGCTTGAACCATCTTCCTCAATAGCTGCAATCATCTTATGATTTTTGCGAATTCCGATTATAATGTTCCCACCCCAGGTTATTGGATTTTTGAATAGCACTACATCCATACCTGTCTGAAAGAAGGTGTTTTTTAAGAATCTGTATGTATAGGTTTCTGATTCCATTTGCTGTTTGATTTTTAGGAGAGAATTATTCAAAAAGTTCTGGATGTCTTGCGATAAAAGACTGACCGCTTAACTGATGCTGTTCAGTTACGGAAGCGAAACTATGAACGTAATTCATTTTCAAAAATCGTAAAAATTCCATTGGGTCATCAATCCTCATATTAGGACTTACTTGATAAAAGTGCTTGTTTTTGCATTCAAGCGTATTAAGAATTGATTCAAAAGCATTATCATAAACCACTTTCTCTTGTCGATGACTAAATTCCATGATGTAAGGTTCGTCAGACCTCCAACGAAACAGATCTGATACTGAACAACGTCCCTGCAAAAAAAAATCAATCAAATCGACATTTGTCCGACAAATCAGTTTGCATCTACATTGCAGTACCAGTCCAACGATATAAAGTTGATTCTCTGAATCGTCTGTTCTTTGAACGATTGTAAGGATGTCTCCTTCAGAATTCAATAATACCTTTACTTTTTTAAATTTCATGGTGATGTGTTTTTAGTTGCTGTAGTAATATGACACTACATTATTCTCTGCAAAGATAGTGTCATGATATTACATTTCCAAATATTAATACGATATTTGTAGTATTATGGTATAATATTATCCAGATAACGTTGGGTGTTAATGCTACAAGCACTATCTTTGGACCAAAAGTCAAGCAAATGGAATTAAGAATCAAAGAAATATTGAAGGAAAAGAGGATGACGATAAATGATCTTGCGCTAAGACTCGGTATTAACCGGGTGTCATTGTCTGTAAGTATAGGTAAAGACTCAAACCCTCAAATTTTTACTTTAAAAAAAATTGCGGATGTTTTAGGGGTAGAATTGTACGAACTATTTGAGAGGGAAGGGAAGGAAGAGTCGGTTGTTTCGGGGTATTTAGAAGTTAAAGGGATAGGTGTTTGCAAGATTGGATGCTTTGCTGACCTGGAAAGAATATATCTGGAGTTGAAGCAGTGATAAAGAGTTCGCTTAGATTTGATATTGAAAAAAATTCAAACATTTTGGGGAGCAAGACATTAATATTACATGGGGGACCCAATCGTCACCCTTGTCGTAATTGCATGAATTGTAACGTTTTGAAAATTTATTAATCTGAAATGCAGGCACTTATTACATTCCACGGGTCATTATAAGATACCCCATTTTTAATTTATTTGGGATTTACTCGATATTCAGTTTGGATTCAAACCTAACAAGACCTAATACAAGAAAAATTGATACTATAGACATCCCTTTTCTTTAATTGAATTCCTTCGTTTTAATTCATTTGGATATCCAAAAGCATATAAAAGTAAAACGTTCGAGGTCTTAATTACAAACGGGAAAATATTACCTAACTGACTTATTCCAAAAACTCCAAATAAAGTTACTATTGTTCCAAACGTATCAAAAAACGTTTTAATAACAGGGAAAAAAGATATCAGAACGATAATAATGTAAATTAGTGATATTAGTAGGGCTGTACGAACCAACCATGCTAAATATTTAATACGGTTTAGAAATCTTAATTCAAAGCTCATAAGAAGATTTAAATAACTACCTGCTTGTGAATCTTTCCTAACAATAATATTGTCATATGATCTAATCGCACAAATAATTAGAAAATCACTTTTACCATTAAACAAGTCAGCAGTTTCGATTATTCTTTGATAGGTATCATTTAATAATTCATTTGTAATTAATGAAGGATTACAAAGGTGAAAATACATTAGAACAACCTCAAGTTGATTGCTTTTGCTAAAATAGTTTTCATTTAAAATATTCTCAAAGGTTATTGTTATTGAATTTCTATTTCGTATAGAAATTATTTCTTTAATCCAACTCTTGTCAATTGAGAATTTTGAAATACCTACTATTAAACAAAACACAAAACAATCATCATATACGAATGGTGAAGGTGAATCCTTGGATGGATGACTTTTACTCTTTTTTTCATAATATATTTTAAATGACGCAATATCATTTGAAATTATTGAACTTATTATGCCAAAGTAGATTTGATCTGACTCACTAATTTCATCATCAGATTTTTTGATTAACGATTTACTTAATAATAGATCATAAAATGCCTTCAACTTTTGACTTTCATTTATCCTAAATGAATAATCAGATCGATTTTCTAAAGAAACCATTTTTTTCTTTTTAGTCCATAGTTCAATTTATCAGAATCCCAACTGGCTACATTCTTCATTTTGCTTAATTGTTTGGCAATTAAATTTGAATAAAGCATTGTCGCTGGTTCTTCACCAGGTAAGAAACTCCTCCAAGACAAATATGTAAATGAAAAAATCTGCTGAGTAATGTAGCTTAAATCATAATATAGTAAGTCATTCAATTCACTATAATCATAGTTACCCTTTGGTGTCCTAATTTTTATTTGTATTGGCTTACTCATGCCTTGTTTTGCTGTTTTAAGCTCATTAGCTCCAAACATTTGTAAAACACAAGTTTCGTCATCAAGAAATATGTTACTTGCCCTACAAGGAATAAATGTTCCCTTTAATTTCCCATTTTTACTTATTCCAGCTTCTTTAAGATCAAATAGCATATTTGGGTGAGATTTACTAACTGTTACAAATGCAAATTTGATCTTATAGTTTGAGAATTCCTTAATAAGTTGGCTAATCACATCAAACTCAGTATTTTTTATTGGCTTAAATATGTGAAAAATTAATCTTATTGTATCTCCATCAGACCAACCTTGCTCTTGAGACAATCTTTGAATAGAATTTTTCAAACTCTTTAGCAATTCATCAAAGTAGTTATCAAATGGAACCTCCTTTACTTTATCACCAAGTAAGTATTGACCGTCACTTGAAAGAAATGTTGTAATTCCAACAATTCTACTTTGGTCAGCTCCCTTATATTGGTTTTTTCTATACCAACTATGCCCAATCCCAATTACTATTTCTCTATCAACTGATCTATGCGATGGTAATACCCATGGAGTGCCACCCATCTTTGCATATATTTGAAGAGCGATGGAATTTAGGATATATTCATCATATATTTTAGCTTTATCAGTAGTAATAAATTGCACAGGGATTTCAAGGGAAAGGAGTTTAGCTTTAATTTGAAAATATGGATTTATATTATCTTCTAAGGCTCTAAAATTAGATGGTATTTCAATGATTGCTAGATTTGGGATTGCTTGATCATATTGCTTGATTACATTAAAATAATCTTCAAGAAAATATGTTTGGATTTCCTGTATGTCAAATGATATTTCTTGCAAATCATACTTTTTTAGTAATCCTTTTTGAAAGTATTTGGATTGAGGTAATCCATTTTTTAGATCCGACAGAAACGTTGTAAATGAACCTCTGTTGTTCCTATTACAAATGCATAAAACTTTAGGCATTTTTGTGTCAAATGTCATACTATCGTAAGGACCATAATTTGTTAGTCCAATATCAGCATTAAAGCTATTTGTTTTTGTTCCCGCATAATCAAAAATAAAAGTGGGGGTTTTTAAGCTAATTGTATTGCTGACTGTTATTGGTTGGTGATCAACGGTAAAACAAAAACCATCTTTATTTTGAAATAAGATCGATTGATTAGTTACATTATCTGTAAATAGGTGTTTAGCGATTCTCAAGATTTCAGAATAGAGTTCTTTAGCATTAAAAATATCAGATCGTTTTTTTTCAATGATATCTAATATTTCAGAACTTTTTTGTTCTGAAGTTGCAAAAGCCAGATAATTACCAATATTGAACTTGGTTTTCTTAATGAATAACTCTCCTAAGTCAAAGTCTTTAACTCCTTCATTTGTTTCAACTTTTCCAACATTATCGTTTATTGATTTAATTACACCAATAAATTCTTCATTTGGTGCAAGTACGTTAATCATGCCAGGTAATTTCTCTGCATGTAGGACTTCAATGCCAGTCAGGTTATATCCCTCAGCATTTAAAACTGCACAAGACTTGTCAAAAATCCAATTTCGTTTAATATTAATCAGGAAACCAAATTGCTTTTTACCATCAATCTGATTCATACGTAGTTGTAATTCGATTAACTTCTTATAAGCTATATGGTTTTGTAGATCTTTTGGTAGTACCTTATAAATTATATCATCTTTTTCCTGACCTGAAAAAAAACGAAAGGGATAAAAATCCACAGGTGTATAATTTACAAATCTTTCTTTGAATGTTCTAAAGAAAATATGTTTTATCAAAGAAGACGTGATTTCCTGATCAATGAATGTGTTTTTCTCTTTTAACGAACCAATAGAAATATTTTCATCATTTTTCTTATTGGAAACATAGATTAAGTCTTCATTTCTAAAGAATGAATGAGTTGTATTAAAAGCATTTCTCAGTTCAGTGAGTCGTTCTGTAGAATACGGTTCCGCATTAATTTGATATTCCTCAAAATCAATATTTATTGGAAAGAAATTTGTTTGCATACTCATTAGTTAAAATATTTAGATCGTTCAATTTACAATTTTTATGATTAACATAAAGTCTTTCAAGTAATATCACAAATAACCAAAAATCCAGGAAGTCTCATTTTGTTTTAATCATTCATTACTCCCCATCCCATTGATAAAAGTATCCACAAACTTTTTAATCTTAGCCAGAATTCTTTCACCAACAGTCTTCCGTTGAAGTACGGTTGGTTTATCTCCATCAATCAGGTCCAAGATCTCATCCCGTAATGGTTCACGTTCAGAGAAAAGGTAATCAGCTATCACCTTTTCAACTTTCACATCAGAAAGTTTTTCTTCAGCGCATAGTTTCTTGAATGCAGCCAACTGCTCTTCATTCCAATATGCTTCAAACTCATTTGGTATAGTATCGGTATCCTCAATACTTGGAAGGTTCTCACGAATGAACTTTTCAATCAATTCCTTCTTGCTCCTAAGATGAGCTTCACCAGCAATCAGGTCAACAATCTCTTTCTTTCGCTTTTCCTGATCAGGGCTGTTTTTTAAATTTGCCAATAACATCAAAATATAAGCCACATTTATTTCATCACGATGTATCAATTCCAGTTCAAAATCTACATCATCCAGGATGGAGACCTTCTCCTTCTGACGATCAGTCTTAACTTTGTCGTATAGATCCAGGTATTTGCTCTTATAGTCTTCGAACAACTGTTCATTCATCACCAAATGGTCAAAGCTGAAATCAGAGAAAGTAGTCAAGACATTCTTCAATCTCATCAACTCCCTGAAAGCTTTAATGTATTCCAGCTCTTTATTTTCATCTTCAAGGGTTGAAACACTATCAACCGTTGGAGCTACCTTCAACAAGTCTATAAATGCATGGGTGAATTTCTTGACATAATCCTCATAGGGCTGCATTAAGATGATATCCTTTGCATCCTTATTACTGAACAAGGCAATGGCATCATCGGTAGCTTTTTTCAGGTTGCGGAACACTACAATATTACCCTGGGACTTTTGCTCATTCAGAATTCGGTTTGTTCTGGAGTAGGCTTGAATAAGACCATGATATTTCAAGTTCTTATCAACATATAGAGTATTTAGGGCTGGGCTGTCAAAACCTGTCAAATACATATTGACAACAAGCAGAATGTCAATTTTCCGTTCCTTGACCTTTTTAGATATGTCGTTATAATAGTTGTAGAATGATTCGCTGTCCTTGGTCGAATAATTGGTTCCAAACATCTGATTGTAATGGTTGATAAACTCATCCAATTTTTCCCTACTATGGACCTGGGTAGCATTAAGAGTATGTGGTTCTTCACCTACGGCTAGTTCTTCTGGAATAAAACCGTTTGCCTCTTTATCGTCTTCATTGGTTGTATAGCTGAATATCGTTGCTATGCGCAAATTGTGCCCTCCTGCGACCTTTTTCGCCTGGAATAGCTCGTAGTACTTAATCAGAGTTTCGATGCCGCTAACGCAAAATATGGAGGTAAATTCACGGTTGTGCGTCTTGCGGTTATGATTGGCAATTATATAGTCGGTTATCTTATCCAATCTCTTGGGAGATTCCATCAATTCCTTAGTGTCGATTGCTTCAACTTCAATGTCTACCTCTGTGCTTGTATCTTTTTTCTTGTATTTGCCAATATATTCAACACAGAACTTCAGCACATTTTCATCCTTGATAGCATCGGTTATGACGTATTTATGCAGGCAATCACCAAACAATTCCTTGGTTGTTCGTTTGCCCCTATCGTTTTTTACTGAATTTTCAGCAAATATGGGTGTACCAGTAAAGCCAAACATCTGAATGTTATTGAAATATGCTTTAACCCTCGAATGAGTCTCACCAAACTGACTGCGATGACATTCGTCAAAAATGAACACAATACGTTCATCTTTCATCATTTGCATCTTTGTCTGGTGACGCTTCTTGCTGATGGCAGTGTTGAGTTTTTGAATGGTTGTCACAATAAGCTTGGTATCATCAGAGAACTGCTTAACCAGGGCAACGGTATTATCCGTTCCATCAATGCTACCCTTACTGAAGCTGTTGAATTCTTTTGTTGTCTGATAATCCAGATCCTTCCTATCTACAACGAATACGACCTTCTTAACCTGGGGCATGTTCATCAGGATCTGACTTGCCTTGAATGATGTCAAGGTCTTACCAGATCCAGTTGTATGCCAGATATAGCCATTCTTTGTAGTGTTTTTAACCCTTTCAATCAATGCTTCAACTGCAAAGTACTGATAGGGACGTAATACCATGAGTATTTTATAAGCCTCACTCAAAACTATGTACTTACAGATCATCTTGGACAAATGACAGGTATCCAGGAATGAAAAGGCAAACTTGTCAAGTTGATTTATCGTCTTATTCTGCTCATCGCTCCAGAAGAATGTCTGCTTGAAGGACTGGTATTTGTTATTGGCGTAGTACTTGGTATTGACCCCATTGCTGATAACGAAGATCTGGACGTATTGAAACAAACCAATGGAAGCCCCAAACGAATGACGCTGATATCGATTGATCTGGTTGAATGCCTCTTTTAGTTCAATGCCTCTTCGTTTCAGTTCAATCTGGACCAATGGCAAGCCGTTAATTAGAATGGTGACATCATAACGATTCTTGTATTTGCCCTCAATGGCGATTTGGTTGGTGACCTGGAATTGATTCTGACACCAGTTGTCCTGGCTGATGAACTCGAAATACAGACTTTCTCCATTATCCCGAACTATGTGCTGCTTTTCACGTAGGGTTTTGGCCTTGTCGAACACCGAACCTTTGGAAAGGATATTAAGCACCCTTTCGAACTCCTTGGCAGTAAAATCAATCCCATTGTGCTTTTCCAGCTGAGATTTAAGGTTTGACAGCAAGTCCTTTTCATCAATTATGGGCACGTAGGAGTAGCCCAACAATTGAAGTTGAGAGACCAGGTTGTTTTCAAGGAGTTGTTCGGGTTGAGTGGTCATTTCTTATCATTTTCAACATAAGTAACAAGAGGAGCCGTTTCCTTATTTAAAAAATCCTCAATTTGACTTACAATATTATTTATAAAACCTTCAAATTTTCTTTTATCAGTTGATAATGTCCCCATTGTATCAATATTCCCCAAATTCATTTCACAGTCCTCAAAATCTTCTAATTTATGAATGAAGGGCCACCAATGGCTAAAAGTTTCAAAATTATTTTTAGATAGATATCCACTCTCAGATGTTTTGGATGCATCACGAAAGAACACGCCAACAAATAATTGACCACCAAAATTTCCTTTACCACTAAAGCTTTCTACTCCAAAATAAAGTGAACTATCTTTTATTTGGATTGGCTTTATCCATATCTGTGCATAGTAATCACTTATTTTGTTTCCCTTTTCTATGATATATTTGTTTGAGATCTTAGCCATAAGTTGATTGAAAACCTCACGCCTAATCAATACTCGAAAGTCTTGTATTGTCTTATCATAATTGGAAGCAATAAAAGAAGATTCTTTAAGATTTTTTAGAATCAAATCTGAAAGTTCATTTTGACCTTTGTTTTCCATTGTATTAGTAATCTTTTTTACAACAATTAGATATTGCTTTATCGTTTCTCTAAGTACGGGTGTGTCAAAACACTCCTTTAAGCAAAGTTGGAGCCATTCAATGATTTCCGTTTTATATGAAATATTGTGAAAATCTTGTCCGACTACAAGTCCTCCTTTACTTTTATCAGTAGGAGAGACCCCCATTTTTGTTAAATAATAAACGGTATTCTTTGACTTATTGAATTTATAATATCTTTTTATTTGAGCCAATTGATCATTGGCATCAATTTTATTTTCTATTGAAATACTTACACCATGAATATCGAAAATGAAAATGTCAATTCTTCCGCCTGTTTCGTTTTCACGGTCAACTTTACCAATAACATGCTCGGTTCTAACTTTTGCACTATTGATATCAATTGTTTCGTCTCCAATCACTTTCAGAAATAGACTTAGAAATATGGAGCCCTTTAAATGTGATCCATTAGGTTTTAATAATTCACTCAAGAAAGCAGAGTGTGTTGCATTTTCTTTTCTTTCAACCTTCAGTATTGAGAAAACATTAAACTTCTCACCCAATAGAATTTCTCTTTCTTTCTGATGCTCTAATATTCTACTCGTAACTGATAGAATATGTTCAAATTGCTTGATTTGTTCAGGTTGAATTATCATAGAACCTAATTTCTTCTGTTAAATAATAATAGTTCTAATTCAGCCAGATTTTGAGCATTATACTGATTCAATACTGACCTTGCGGTTCTGATCACTTCTAAGTAATTGGTTTCATTATTCATTTGAGTCCATGAATATGGTTTTGAGATTTTTAACTTTGTTTGAATAATCCTATCAACGGGGAAATGAGGTGGTGGAAACTTTAAAATATCTAGACACCATAAATACTTTAAGTAGAGATTTAGTAGCTTCTGACAGACTCCGAAACAAAGTTGGCCGTCATTTAAGATATGCGCATAACTTGTTGAGAAAGTGCCTATAGATTTGATATTATCAATATGGGCGGCTTCATCTATATACTCGTTTATATACCTGTTTGACAAGTTGACAATAAAAGATTTTAGACTTTCTTTAAAGTCTTTGTTATCAGTTGTACTATCCACTGACTTATACACATTGGCTCTTTGAAAAGATGCGCTAACTGTCAACACCCAAATCTCGTCTAAAAGAAATCCCCTTTTCATTTTGAATTGAATTAGCAAAACATTTGTTGCATCAACCCCTTCTTCCACAATTCCAGTTTCTCAATTTGCATACCACTGTGATTGATTTTATCATCAATGGCAGATAAGAAGTTGGCAATTTTGGTTTGTTCGGGAAATGATGGAAGCTTTATTACCAACTTCATGAATTGTGTTTTTGAAATATTAAACCTTGTGCTACCTTGAGCTAATACAACAACATCTTTTCTAAAAGACTCACTACGAAAAAGGTATCGTGAGAAATATGGGTTTATTATATCTAATGACGTTGCTCTATATCCAAAGCAAAAACTATTCAAGTACAATTCGCCAACTTCATCTAGTAGAACTGAAGCCATTCCAACTTCCTCAGGCGTTTCAGAAGAAACTGTAAAAAAGGCATCTCCGAATATTACAATATTTTGATTCTCTTTTTCTCTAATATCAACAAAATCAAACCTAGAGATATCAATTTTAGAATCATCAAAGATTTGTTTGTATTGGATATATGGCTTCCCTGTTCCGAAATTCTCTTTTGTTTTCCCTGTTAATCCATTATAAGATTCACCAACTTCTCCTAACTTCATTTCTTTCCACTCCATAAAATCTTCCCCTTTCACATCCTTGAACCGCAATTCCTGGGAAAAAATCTTTTGAGTAACGCCTTTTTTGTATTGTTCCAGCAGGCTTTTCTTCTTTTTTAAATGAGTTAGTTTATTATCAACAGTGGATAGAAAGGATGTAATTTTAATTTGTTCAGGGAGGAATGAAATATTCAATTCAATTTTTTTTATTTTTTCAAGAGTAATTCTTGTAATTGCTTGTCCTGAAACAATATTCGAGATTTCTTTAATACCATAATTGCTTTGCAAAATTTGAAGCAAAAAGCCATTTTGAAGAATTTCTTTTTTTCCGTTTAAAACAGCGACACTTGATAAAAGACTAAATTCCTCATAAAGCGTATTCAAACAACAATTACCAACATTTGCCCCATCTTTTGTGAGAAGAATTTCTCCAAATTTAACTGGGCACCTTTTGTAAATCCAATCATGCTCTTCTTCTGAAATGTAATTGCAATTTAATAGGTCTAAGCCTGTATTCCTGATGTTTTTTGATGTTATATATTTTCTATTGCCTTCTATCGATTTTGGTGAAAAATGAGTTCCATCAATAATTTTATCGCATATATCAATTAGTTTTTTCTTTACCCATTTTCCCTCAAATTCGGAAAAACGTAACTTTGGTACATTCAATTGCTTTTCCATTTTTCAAAACGGTGTTGAGATATTCAATTCCATGCAAAATCCAACAATTAGTTTATCCGTAGCAGCCATGGATTTGTCTAGTACAACAATCTCTCTTGCTATCTGATCAATATCAATATTGTCTTCAGCTTCAAACGTATCAACATATCTGGGAATATTGAGATTATATTCATTCCCAGCGATTTCACTCAAAGTAGCCCTTTTACTGTACTTTTCAGTCTCTGTCCTGCCTCTATAAGTATCAATTATTCGATCAATATCATCCTCACGTAGAATGTTTTGGGTTTTGACCTTATCAAAGTGTTGGCTAGCATCAATGAATAATACATCCTCAGGATTCTCACGGCATTTTTTAAACACCAATATGCATGTTGGTATGCTCGTACCGTAGAAAATATTGGCTGGCATTCCGATAACAGCATCCAGGTAATTACGCTCTTCAATCAAGTAACGTCTGATTTGTAGCTCTGTTCCACCACGAAATAAAGCTCCATGCGGCAATACAACTGCCATTGCTCCATTATCTGCTAATTGATAAATCATGTGTTGAACAAAAGCAAAATCGGCTTTGCTGCTAGGCGCAAGCTTTCCATATTGACTAAAGCGATCATCTGTCATAAGCAATGGGCTGGCACTCCATTGAGCTGAAAAGGGCGGATTTGCTACCACCGCTTCAAACCGTTTGTCCAGGTGTTGCGGATGCTCCAGTGTGTCTTCTTGTCTTATGTCAAATTTCCTATAGTGGACATCATGAAGAATCATATTCATCCTAGCAAGGTTATAAGTGGTACGATTCATTTCCTGCCCATAGAAGTTGTTCACTTCTTTGACTTCCTTGGCAACACGTAACAATAGGGATCCTGAACCGCATGTAGGGTCATAAACGGATTTTAGCTTGCTTTTACCTGTAGTAACCAGTTTGGCCAGAACAATACTAACTTCCTGGGGGGTGTAGAACTCACCGGCTTTCTTTCCTGCACCACTTGCAAATTGACCAATCAGATATTCGTAAGCATCGCCTAGCACATCCAATTGGGTATTCTCAAGATGGAAGTCAATCTGATCAAGATGAAACAGTACTTTTGAAATCAATTCATTCTTTGCTGATTCAGTTCGTCCAAGCTTGGTACTGGTCAGGTCAAGATCTTCGAACAGGTTGTCGAAGTCATCCTCGCTGGCAGTACCCATGGTACTCTGTTCAATATTGGTAAGAATCTTAGAAAGGTCTTCCAGGATAAAGTTGTTTTCGCCTTCTTTATCGCTGTTACCACGTTTTGCTACTTCACTGAATAGTTCAGAAGGCTTCAGGAAGTAACCTAATTTATCCAAGGACTCTTCTTTAATAGCTTCAATAATTTCTTTGCCATCAGTACTGTTTTCATCAATATTGAAATATCGAAGTCCATCCTGTTTGAGAATCGAATCGGCATAACGCCACATCTTTTCAGACAGGTACTTATAGAAAATAAATCCCAGAATATAATCACGGAATTCATCAGCATTCATTTTTCCACGAAGTGTATTAGCAATGTTCCAGAGCTGTTGCTCCAGTTGTTTTTTATGGTCCTCAGACATGGTATCAGTAAGTTATGTTAAATAAATTTGACCTCTAAAAGTACAAATTTGTTTTTAGAGTTTTGCCTCAAAGCCAAAAATACCTTCAATGCTGAATTTTGAAAATTTCGAATTAAATATTCGCTAATAAAAAAGGAGATAATTACTATCTTGCAACCACATTATCAAATTGGATAGAATCTTAAAAAGATATTGTCACAACCAAATTTTGAAACTAAAAAGATCTTTTATGGAACTTAAAGCAAAAAGAATGGTTATCGTTGACTTGTATGCTGGGAGATACCACCAAACAAAAAAAGGTCACGAATTATTTAATCTTAATAGAAATGCTATTGATGATAATTATTACGGCTATTGTCCACCTGGCGATGGTATAGTTATAAAAAAACTGGGTGCTAAAAATGCAGATAGTTTTATCGAAGGAATTCTGGTTGTGTATGTTGCTAAAAAACTAAATAGTAATGACCGTGAGATTATTGCGTTTTGTATGAACGCTACAGTGTTTAGTTCATGGCAATCTGGTGATGAACTATGTCGTAACTTTATTGATAATGATGGCAATGAAAAAATTGCTTCTTATTCAATTAAGAGTAATAATTTATATGATTTGAGAGAGCGACTCAATAAATTTGAAATTAAGATTAAAGACTACAATAATTATATGTTCCGAATGCAAAGAGTGTATGGCGAAACATATCCAAAATTAGATAAGAAAATCATAGCATATATCGAAACTATACTTGGCACCAATGACACTCTTGATAATGACAATAACGAAGAGCAGGAAGAAATCCAAAATGCTGAGGTTGCAAGTTTAGTTGATATTAAGAATTCGGCAAACAAGCCTTTAACGATAGTTGAAAGTGCTCACGGGAGATTAATCTCGAAGGATAGCAGAATCTCAAAATCCGCATTAAATGATGCCAATTATAAATGTGTCGTAGATCCCAAACACACAACTTTCATTACAAAGCAGCATGTTCCCTATATGGAAGGGCACCATTTAATCCCATGTACAGTAACCAACAGCGAACTTTTCATGGAGAAGTTTAATAAAAACATAGACTGTTTTGAAAACATCGTTTGCCTTTGCCCTAATTGTCACCGAGAACTTCACTATGGGGAGTGGACTTGTAAATCCGAGAAAATAAAATTATTATTTGATAAATACAGATTAGAATTGACAAAAGTAGGCATCAATATAACTGAGGATGACTTATTGGGGCTGTATTAAGTTATTTGAATATGCATTAATTTTACCCTATCCCTATACCCTAAATGCACAGTTTTCCCACCAAACACATCTCCATTCAAGCATTTAATTAGGATATTTTCCGAAACCCCAATTTTCCCAGCCAGAACAGCCAGGTCAATTGTTTCTCTATTCTCCCTGACCTTATCCAACGCCTCCTGGTAACCCCTCGGGATCAACCTTTTTGTTGGCAATTCATCATTTTCAAATAGCTTATACCATTTCATTGCTTTTTCACGGAGTTTTGGATCATTGTCACCAGAAATCTGAACAAAATCTGGCAGCGCATAAATGGCAACGGGATTGGTGCTGATAATGTGGCTGAATTGATCAGTGTTGTTAAGGGATGGGGAGAGGAGGAAGGGTGTTCTCATGGGTTAAATACTTTTTGTGCTTCTCAAAATTCTTTTTGTGGGTGGTATTGTTGCAGTTATTTTCTTACTATCTTCCAAAATAATTTTTTTTCATATTCTTTAATAGTTCTAAATACTGGATGATTCTTAGGAAGAACCGCTTCAAAATGCCCCTTTGATTTCTTAATATAAAAGTTTGCCTTTTCATCAACACCCATATTCAAATAAACTAAACCAAGATGAAAATTTAAGTTCCCTAATTCTTCAGGTTGCTTATATTTTTCTAATGAATTTGTAAAAAAGGCAATTAACAATTCTTGCTTATTTTGGTCAAAATAAATATCAATTAAATCTTGAGGCACTGTAGGGTTTTTGGGTTCAATTTCAAAAAGTTGATTTGAATATTTTATGGCTTCATTATCTAACTTCTGCACTAATGCTTCCCTAATTATCTTTTTCAAATATGCATAATGTGTAGGATAACATTCTATCCCTTTTACATAACTTTGAAATGTACTTTCAAATTCATCCATTTCTTTATACCATTTGCCTATTTGAAAATACTTATCAGCCTTTTCTTCATTATCTATGGATTCTTCAATTGTTGCTAAACATTGTTTTATCACAATCGTATTATCAAATTTAATTTCTGACGGAGTAGCAACTTTCAATATATGCTGAAGTTTTCTAAGGTTTTTTGATAAAAGTTCCTTAGGTGTAAAAAGGACAATAAAGAATATGTGTTTTTCAAATTCAATAAAACCTGTAACTTCAATTGCAGGATAACCTGATATATCGGCAATTCTAATCTTTGTTGGATAACCATCAGCTCGTTTTATTAAATTATCATATGTGAATTTTGATTTGGAGTCAATTTGAATGATTCCTTTATTTTGACTTTCAATTAAGGATTCAATATTTGCATCTGTTCCTTCTTTAGCCCAAAATTGCATATACATCCATTCATTTCTTTCTTGAGCATCCTTTAATGTCAATCCTCTTTGATGTAATGAAGCAAATGAGTTTATTTTATCAACCATATCTAAAACCCAACCAAAAGGGGCTGGTACAATAACGGAAAAATGGCCAATGTATGGAAATGCAGTTAAACTTTGAGATTCTTTAAGTTCATCGAAATTTATAATATCCAACTCAATCTTTTGATTTCCATAATGGGCTCTATTTATTGCTGCCTTTGAAAAACCTTTTTGAGTAATAAGTACTCCTTGATGAGCTTCAACGTCCTCAACCATTGAACAAAAGCTTTCAACGTGCTTGACATCTATATTTTTTGAAAAGTATTTACAATCAACTGCTATCCTAATCTGGTAACCAGCAATTTCTCCTTCAATTAAAATATCTATCTGTCGACTTACTTTTGAATATTTGCCTTGAATTTTCTGGTCAAATAAAATATTCGTTTCAGGATATGTTTCCTGAAAATAGTTTAAAATCTCCTTTTCATATTTTCTCCAACTCATTTTTTATAGTCTTGAAATATATTCTCAAATTTGCCGTCTTCATTCAATATCCTAACTTTTGGAGGAAAAACATTTTCATCACGCTTTGGTAAAATTAAATCAATAGCTTCCACAATTTTAGAAATATCTTTATTCTCAGAACTTTGTTCAAGTTGAAGATAAAGCTGCTCCAAATATTCCTCTCCATTAAGATAATAGGCTGTTCTAATAATTAAAGGGAGTAAAATAAATCCTGATTTTGAATTAAAAGCGCATAGAGTAGCATTTTTCCAAGCTTCAATATCATTAGTTTGAACAAGTCCTACCATAGTAAAAGAAAACATTGCAGCATTATAATCTAATTCCTCACTTTGAATAATGCCATAGTTAAACCAAGCTAACCCGCACAAGAGATCACTTTCCAAAGACTTGTCAAGTTGTTGCTTTGGTGTTATTCCTTTTTCCACATTTGATAAATCTGCTTTACGATTAGCATTCATATTGTCTCTTTTCTGAGATTTTATATCATTATTCTCTAAAATAAATTCTAAACATAAAGATTTAAGTAGAAATTCATCTTTTGGTTTTTCTGTACCTTTCAGATAGTCTTGAAAGGCATCTATAGCTTTTTGATATTCGCCAGAAAACATTAAAGCATCAGCATAAAGAGCATTTGTCAAACCCGTAGCTCCCAATTCTATGGCTTTTTCATATAAGCAGGCAGATGGTTTATACTTATCAAGTAAAAATAGAACACCAGCAAGCTCACTAAAATAATAATCTTGATTTAAATACTTTGGTTCATACCTTTTCGCTGCAATATAGTTAGATGTAGATTCATAGTATTTGCGTTGTCCTCTATAATGATTTCCTAAATTATAATGAGCTATGCCAATTTGTGTTCTATCATTTCTTTTAATTGCTTTTAGAAGTCTATTCGTGAAATAACGTTCAATAGCTTTAACTTTTGATTTGCTTTCTGTATTCGCAGATATCAGAATATTTACTGTAGATATTATTAAGATGTCAAATGATTTTTCACTTTCAAATATATCACCAATTAAATCGAGAACATTCTCAAAATAGGAACTCTTGAAAAGAGGTGGTAACATATAAACAAGAAGTTCATGATTGTCAATTAATCTGTTTTGTAATTCATGTTCAAAAATAATCTTACCACAATAATCGATTTTACCAATCTGAACCATCGCTGCTGAAAGTCCTAACAAAATGTCTTTTGCAATGCCTTCTGAGAAGCCCTCATTATCTCTCAATTCAATACTATGAAAAGTACATCCAGCAATATCACTAAGATTAATTATTAATTCTTTATTATCTAATATTGATTCGAGGTCTGAATTGTCTTTTGGGCAAAATTCTATAATATCCAAGTAACTTTTTAACTCCTTTTTAATCTGAGTGAGTAAAACTGTCTTTGAGATGTTATGAATGTAATTTTCTCTAATTGTAAGTGAAAAAGGAATTGGGAAATTGAAATGCCCTGATTTAATTTTTCTTATTCTCACAAGTCGTTTTTCAATTTCCGATGAAGTATCTGAAGTCCACAGGTTTTCTTTTTCAAGCTTTATTCTAATAGTTTTAGCTTTATTCTTTCTATATAACATCTCAACATTATAAAGCCATTTGATATAAAAGCAATCTTTAAATTCAGAGTATCTGACTAACAATACAGGTACATCGAGTTTCTTGTAATACATTAATGTTTCAATATTGAAGTCCACATTCAATATTGTTTCATCTTTTTTAGACTCAGTCGCTTTTAGCTGAACATAAAAGAGCAAGCCTTGAGCTTTATCGTCTTGGTCAAACAATTCAACTTCTACATCAATCCCATAGTCTTTATCTTTATCTCGATAAACCCATCGTTTGGGCAAAATAAGTTGAAATTTTGCTCTTGATAAATCTTCAAGTTTATGTTGATTCGGTCTCTTTGTCATTTAACTCATTTTAATAGGGCATAACAGGTGGTGTTATGCCCAGTTTTTTTTTGAATTTCTTTTCTCTTTCAGATAATATGTCAAAGAATTTACTTAAAACAAAATTGGCAAAACGCATTTTATCTAATACCCTTCTGTCTAATATTAATTATTTGTCCATTCTGTTTTAGTAAAAGTGCAGCCGTACAAGTAATTAGTACAACCGAAATATTTATAAGAATCTCCATTTTTGGATACTCCTGATTTTTTTAAAACAACATCAGCAGTTTTGCATAACGGACATTTTTCATTGGGGGCTTGTCCGCTTTCAATTTCTAATTCTGATATAAATTTTGATTTATATGAACTATCAGCAACGAAGTATAGGCTCTCTTTTGCTCTGGTCATAGCAACATAAAATAAACGTCTTTCTTCTCCATTTTCGAATTGATCTGCTTCGCTAAGCAATAAATTTAATACCTGGTCGTCTGACATCTCAGAAGGAAAACCAAATTTTCCTGAATTACAATTAAGAATAATAATTATATCACCTTCAAGTCCCTTGGCTTTGTGGACAGTCTTAAATTGCGCTGAAAGTATTTTTGTTTGTCCTTCATCCGTTCTGATACTATATGTAATCAATTCATTCGTTTTATCAATACTAAAAACTTGGTTTTCATTTTTAATTCTATCAATGTCAAAACCATATCTACCAAGTATAAGCACTTCTTTCTTTTCTATATCTACGATATTAGCCAGTAAATGGTTGAAAATATTTTGTAGGGCTATTGTATCATCTTGATTATCTGTTACTGAATACTGTATGCTGTAGTTTGTTTTTTTTGTATTTGAAGTTTCTTTAAGCTCCTTCTTAGATTGATTTGGATTTTTCTGGATAAAATCGCTTGATAGATTAATTAGCGGGTGATGAAAACGGTATGTCGTTTCTATTCTTGATTTAACGGTATACCCAAAATATTTTTCAAAATCTTTGAATAAAGCTATATCACTACCACTAAAGCGGTAGATTGATTGCCAATCATCACCAACACAAAACAGTTTGCAAGCAGGATTGTTAAGCTTAATGGCTTTTACAAGTTGATATCTTCCAATTGAAATGTCTTGAAATTCATCGATAATTACATATCTATATTTTCGTTTATGAATTCCACTTGAAATATACTTTGATGCTTTATTAATCATATCGCTGAAGTCAATTTCGTTTCTTTCTGCTAAATAGTTTTCGTATTTTTCAAAAATTGGCTTAACTATTTGAAGAAACAGAGCGTTCCGCTCTTTATTGAATTTATCTGAAATGCGCTTATTTCGGTTTATCACATCATTTAAGGAATAATTATTTGATTTCATCAATGTTATGAAAGTTTCAAATAACGTAATAAAGCTATTTATCTCATCTTTTGCTGCAACGGTAATAATCTTCCAAATTTCCTCTGGAGATTTAGGTTTAAGTACAATTCCAGCAGCAATTAAATTCTTCGTTAGATTTGCAAATAATATACCTTCGCTATTTTCAAAACTGTAACTTTCTATCAATGTAGTACCGTTTTTCTTGTGAGTTTCTCTTTTCCATATCATATCATCACGATATTTTTCACTCGCTGTACGTTCCCCATCACTGGAAAACCAACTTGGTACGTTTCCACTTCGGGATATTCCAAAGTGTTCAATGTAAATCTTCTTTCCATTTTGAATTACAGTGAAATCAGGTTTGTATTGTTTGAACTTCACTGTTGCAGTATCGTATTCATAAGGGAACTCATATTCATAACTCACGTTATTAAATAAAAGAAAATTTGCGATCCTACATTCTTCAATACTTTTAACAGCCTCCATCTTATAAGTAATTTTACCGTTTGTAGGAACTTCAATGAGTTTATAGCTTTTGAAGTTCTGGTCTTTTAGATATTGAATGTACCCCCCCTGATTTTCAAATTCAAATTGCGACTTAGATGGTTTTAGAAAATTTATAAAGTATTCTGTTACAATCTGGAGAAAACTATAATTACTTATTGATTCAGTAAAGTATCTTGTTAGAAGGTGCTTAAACTGTGCCTCATCAAATATGCTTGGTTGCCTACCTTCAATTTCTACTACGATATCTTTACCGAATTTATGAAATGTTTTTGCTTCAACACCCTCAATATTAATTCTTTTTGCTAAGGTCTTGGCAGACTCTTTTGTAAATGAGATTAGCAATATTTCCTCAGGTTTAACCTTATACCTATCAATAATATATTTTATCTTGCCAACTATTGTTGTTGTCTTGCCCGAACCAGCTCCAGCGATTACAATATTGTTGTCTTCGTCTGTTACCACTGCTGTGCGTTGCTGCAAATCAAGTTTTCTACCCTCAATATTATTAAAGAATGATTGATAAACTTTAAGCTCTTCGTTAATGAAAACTTTATTGAAATTATTACGTATAGAAATTGAGTTCTTGTAGTTGTCTTGAAATGTTTTTATTGCCTCAACTTCATCATTTGAAAGACCAATGGAATTGTATGATTTCCCTTGAATTTCACTAATGATCTTTACTTGTTGATTCTTCCATGTTATCATTTGGAAGTTTGTAAAGTATCCAGACCTTAAAGCAATTAGTTTTGCAAATTCTAAATTTGAAGTTTTTATGTTATTAATTTTCGTTTTGAAAAATGCATACAACTTTTTCCTTTTTATTTCAATTTGTCTTAATCGTTCTGCTTCTTGTTCTGCCTCTTGTGCCTTTTTCTTACGTTCATCTTCTATTTTTTTACGCACATTTTCCTGATGTTTTCTGTATGACAAAAAACTAATAAAAATAAGGAATAGCAAAAAGAATAAACTCCCGATAAGTTGCATAAAATGTCGACTTTATAATCTTATTTGACTTTGTTAAGCAAATCGAAGGTAACAAAATAATTCTAACCTCCACATTGGAAATTAAGCCATTTTGGGTTCATCCTTAACATTATTGATATAGTAATTTTCTATTAGAAAAAATACAAAAGTAAATGGTTGATTAAATCTTCAATCGAGACCCATGTTTCAGTTTATATTCCTAAACCAAACAGAATTGAAGATGTTTCCTTTCTTTGATGACTTTCTGCAGTATCCAAAATATGTGCGCTTCTAAAATTGGGCTTAGCTGATGTTATGGCTCGTTTTTTATCTTCTTATCTTTTTTAATTCAGGAAATAATTGAAAAAATCTGGTTTTCCAAATCTCAAAATTTGCGTTATCATGATTTATACCAGTAAGATATTTAAGCTTAATTCTAAAGTCATTATCCATTACATCGTCACTATTTAGCCTTCTTCTTAAATGTAATTCACTCATTATATATGCTTTAATATAGGATATAAATTCTTCTATTTCCTTAAGATCGCATTTAAAAATATGAGTTCGTTTAGATTTTTCGTACTCTAAACTTTCCCATACAACTGCAAATTCATATTTATTAATCTGAATACAAGAAAGTAAAGATTGTTCAATTTCCTTTAGTTTTGCAGACATTCTTACAACTAATACAATGGGTATATCATTTGACTGATAATGACTTAATAATTCAACACACTTATTTTTAGCAATAATATTTTCTGGCAGTTTTGAAATATCTGATATATTTTTCAAATATGTATGCTGACATTCTGAATTCTTTGCAAGTTCATGCTTTATTAAAATCTTCCATATAGCTTCTTCTATTTCCTGGAGTCCATCAATTTCAGATATTTGATTATCAACAATATGTATTGTTAATGGTTTAATTTTTTTCCCTGAAAGTGATCCTATAATCAAATTAAACTTATCCTCAGACATTTCCCAACTGAACGGTAGTGAAAAAGATGGTTTATCGTCGATGCAGAAACTAATTGTTTTTTCATCAAACCAAATGCTTTTCCAGGTTGCATGATATATTTTATAAGTCTGATTATTTTCAATAGTATCAGACACAAAAATCCATGGTTCTCTTGAATGTAAAATATCATTCCAAACCATATCCTTCATTACAATTTGTCCCTTCTTTTTTAATATTTTTTTTTCCGCATTGCTTAATATGAAGAAATATGGGTAAAACAGTTCATAATTGAATTCACCGAAAATATCATAGAGCCATAAACGTAGTTTTTGAGAAGGATGAATTTTGTCATAGTTCATTGATAGATAATCCAAGAATAAGCTATTCTTGTTTTTTACTCCCAATATTCCTAAATATTCAACGAGATATTCACTTCTTGTCTCGTGTGTTATCTCTTGTGCAAAATGAATTTTATCGGAAAACTCGACATAACTATAAGTTATATTTTTAATCAGTTGCCCAACAAATAGCAAGTAAATTCGATGAAATAAATCCTCAAAATGGAAATCAAATATCTTATTAAGTACCTCAAATTCTTTTATTGCCGTCAATTCAGTTTTATAATCCTTAGGTTCATATATGGAATAGTGAGACTCAATATCATCCAACAACTGAGAATCTAATAACTTTTTAGTCAAGAATACAAGATATCTATATTGATTGATTATCTCAATCTTATGGTTTTGCTGGCGGTTTACATTTGTTTTAGAAATTGAATAAAAAAGTGAATTTTCATTAATAAGTATCTCCGGAATCTTGTTGATCAATTCTTCAATATCTTCATAATCATTTTTTTTAAGATGGCTAAAAAGATATGTGCGAGACACTTTGATTCTGAGAGGTTTCGTAATTTTGTTTATCAATCGAATTTGTTCAATTATACTGAGATCAGCGATTGATAATCTAAACTTATCGAACTCAAATTGCATTTGAGATTGATTATGAATATCCCCTAAATCAGTATGATTTTCTGACTCTTCAACCGAAGATGTGTTTTCTTTTCCTTCATTGAAATGCGCTACTAATAAGGAATATTGTTCCTCAGTTAGTTTAGTATTAGGATTAACTTCAACTGCAAACCCCATTTCATTAAGGTATCTTGTCAAAACTGTCATGCTTTGATTTAGATTCCTTGTAGCTTTATTGAGTCTAATTGACATTAAATACGTAGGTTAAGTGTCTATTTTGAAAATTATCTTAAGTGAAGTATGTATTGTTTCAAAATTTGATGGAGTAAGGATGAGCGTTATATAATGTGCAATAACACCATTGTAAAAGCAGGTGAATTGGGGATTGCGATTATATTGATTTGTAAGAAGATCAATTTAATGAACAATCATAGTTAATGGTTGAGTAATTGCCTATTTTTATTACTTGATTGACAGTGTTTTCACATTCTCAAATATACAAATATATTTTAATTCAATATAAAAAAGAGACAACCTTCACTCGCAATCGCTTCATATCTGATTTAATATAATAACCTTACGGTTTCACGAATTTTTCGTAGTAATCATAACTTGCAGCCTTCAGTTCTTCCAAAGCCAGCTTACCATCGGACAAGAAATAAGACAGGTTCATGCACAAAACGGATATCGTAAATATGAACGAAATATCCTACCGTTTAAAAGAAACATATGAATGGATGAAAACAAAGGATAAAAATGCAAAAACAATCAGAAATTAAATACTTTTACCGATGACCACACTGTTTCATTTTCAACTGCAATGCTGTGTCCACAAATATTTACAGCATTATGGATTTGGTTAATGTTGATGCGATAATTTCAAACTTTCAACCAATTTGATTTAAATGGATGATGCTTTAACGTGAGAATTGAAAAACCGTAATAAATCTAAATGGGGTATTGGATACCCCAGATTAAACTAATTCGAATATGGATTAAGGACCTCTCTTTCACTAATAATGATCAATTTCTTACAAGCTCTTGAGATTGCAACATAAAAATGTTTAGGGTCTTCAAATTTGTGTGCATTCAAAACAATCACTGTATCAAACTCTAAACCTTTAGTTAGCAAAGTCGTACCGATACATTTCCCCTTTATGCTTCTACCTTGTCTTCTAATCCTATCTCTATTCATTTTCATCGCCTCATAGGCATTAATCTTATGCAAATGTGCATATTGTAGTGCTGATAAAATTTCATTTATGAATTCTTTTCTATGACACTTATTAATAGGCAGTTGCCTAATTTTAACGATTAATCTAAAGATATCATCATACGACTTACTTGCAAGAAGTTTATCCACCTCACATTGAAGATCTTCAGCAATGATTTTGTCCTCAGGGGACCGCTTTTTCTTAATAACCCCATTATTAAACCAAGTTTCTACTACAGTTGATAAAAACAGATATTTCGAAAATTCGAGAATTGAATTGATAAGTTCTTGACCACTTTTTATATCAAATAATTTGCAATACTTGTAATAATTCTTATCATCAATTGATTCAATCAATCTTAATGGGCTAAATTGTTGTATGAATTTTATTCTTGGCGCTACGCTAGTTGAAGTTGGATGAATTAATAATAAGCTTTGTGCATTTTTATCATTGATCTCTTTCCAGATTGTTTGTTTATAAAGTGATCCATTTACTGTAAGGTTTGATTCGGGTTCTATTACAACGATAATATTTTTTACATAATCATTGATATTTATTGGTTGTTTGTGTATTAAAGATGACCTTATCGACATTATCGAATCACCCAAACCAGTAGAATTTGAATTTATCCATCTCCAGGGCTCGTTTAATTCTATCACATTCAGTTTAAAATCTCCCATATCATTATTCGAATCCATATTTACCAAAATTGAATCTCGAAAACCAAAAATGCCTTGAAGTGGATCTCCTAATATATGTGTCTTTAGTATTTCTGATAGTTGCAAAATAAGTTGATGCTGTACTTGTGTACAATCTTGATATTCATCTACAATAAGGTGAGAAAACGTACTTCTTACAACTGCTTTTATTGGTTCTGATTTAAGCAATCTGCTTGCTGTTGAAATAGCAAAACCAAAATACTCAGTGCTATTCTCGGCATTTGGTATCTCATCTTTTTGCAAATGATATGTATTAGTTAATTGAAGGGCGAAACTACAAATGGTATCAATTGTATATTTACTATGGTCCACGCCTCTACTTTTCATTTTCTCTTTAATTGAAGCAACACCAGCGTGAGTATGTGTAAGAATGAGTTGTTTTTTTAATTCATTAGATTGGAGAATACACTCAGTAATGGCATATGTCTTACCAAACCCTGCTGGCGCAATGAGCATACTTTTATCTTTATTAATGAATTCTTCTATATTAGTCATAGTCTCATTTATCTACCCAACTTGACAAATCATTAAACATTAGTCTTACTTTGTTAGTTTCATCAAGCTCATTTATTGATTTGAATACTAATTCGCCAATTACCATTCCATGATCAATTCGTTTATACCAACCTTTTTCTTTCGCTGAATTTCCTAATAAGACTCTAATTTCAGCATTTTCAACCTTGTACCAATTATCATTATAATCAGGCATAGGGTCAGTTTTTGAATAAACACTTTGAAAAATTGATCGATCATTAAAGTTATCGAAAGAGATTAAATATTCTATCATTCCAATAATTGAACTCAACTTTAGGTCCTTGAAAAGTTGCTGTTCAATCGAATACCCAGTCTCACAATCAATTACTTTAATTCCAATTCCAATTAGTGCTTCTTTTCCTTTATTAAAAATATCAACATCAGAATCGCAAATCAAACAACAATCAAAACCGAGGAACTTGAAATTTCGAACACATTGAGCCATTCTTGCCCCATTACCATCAACATAACAAATTCCTAAGGATGTGAGGCTTTTTAATGTCTTCGTTTCCCTATAATTATTGAATGCTCTACAAATACCAACTTCCGTAGCACCTTCACAAACAATAATCCTTTTTGAAAAAAATGCTTCGGGGTTGCTTCTTACACAGCCCTGTAATTCGGTAGGAATGCTTTTCAATTCAATCTCATTCTTTCGCAAAATGAATAAATCAAGACATGGTAGTTCTACAATCACATTATTAGAGTGAGTGGTAAATAATATTTGGAAGTTTGTGAACTCTTTTAATACTCGAACTAAATGCTGAACTCTATCTGGCTCTAGTCCCAATTCTATCTCGTCAATAAGTATTATACCGTTTGGATCAGCTATAGAAAGTTGTATGGCTATTGAAATTAACCTTTTTGTTCCACGTCCTTTTAGTCTTACTGGAATATCATTCTCGTGAAGAGTGAACTTGTTATCTTTAAAGGAAAAGTCCCTTTGATCTAGTGATGCGGTTAATTCCAGATCATCAAGGCCTAGAAGTTTTGTAAGTGTAAGTACTTTTTGAATAACCGAGGAAAATTTCTCGGAAACGCCCTCATCAATGTCTTTCTTGGCACCTCTAAGTATATCTAGAATAACATTATCATGATCATCCTCATCTGGATTCAACTGTTTATATAAAGAGTATAGGGGATTGCCTTTGTTAAGGGAAAAATGCCTATCAGCAAAATCCGAGATATGTGAAGCATTTAAACTTGTTCGATCATAAGATGATATATTTTTAGGTTCAAGTTCTCTAGAACAAATGACATTCCATGAAGGCTCTAATTCACTTGAAACCGATAATTGAATAGTTAATGCAGGTATTGCATCCCTTGCTTCATCCGACTCAAGATCGTCAATAATCACCCCTTTAGAAATGCCACGTACAAAATCACCATATTTTAATAGAAGTTTTTCAGGTATATTTGTTAGAGTAGCCTCAATTATAATCGGACTTGTTGTATCGCAATTATGAAAGTCACTATCATAAAAATTAATATTATAACTAGATGAGAGGACTATTGAGATAGCATCTAATATTGTGGTCTTGCCAGAATCACCTCTGCCAATTATACAAATCATACCATTCTTGAACTCCTGCTCAAACTTCTTAATTCCTCTAAAATTTGAAATGCTAATACTGTGCAGTGTTGCCATGTTCTAGTACTTTAATTGTTGATTAATTGGCTAAAGTCATTGATAAAATTCATTCCCTAGTTGTCCAAGATATACAGTTTAATGCTCCTCCTTGCTCAACAATTTCAGACATCTCCACCTGCATAATTCTATTCCTCTCAGCATAGATTGGATAGTAAGAGCATATTTGCTCAAATGCTTTCTGATTTTCATCAAGTTCATCGAACTTTGGTAATAGAATCAGGTCTTGAGTTTGCAAGAAGTTTATATATGCCCAATTCCACTTTTGTGTCCTTTGAATTTTTACTTTAAGAACTTCGACATTAAGTCCATTCTGTTTCAATCGATATCTGAATACGCTATCATCCTCATAAATCTCATTTATTAGGACTGTATCTTTGTCAATGAATCTAAGCATGCCATCAGCGTGCCCATAGCGTTCTTTTGTGTCCCAGGGTATGAACACAACCTTTTCCACTTCGAATGTTTCTACGAGCCTCTTTGAAAGCTCATCCTTTGTATAGAAGTGCTTGTTTTCTTTGACTGCTTTATCTGTAAGAATTATGCAATTATCTGATTTTACGATATTACCCCCGTCAAGAATTATATCACTTTTAGTGGTCCTTAGTTTTAGATTGTCACAGACAATATCAGGATAGGTTTTTAAATCTCTAAAGCCCTTCCAGGATTTCTGCAAGTAATCTGGATCGTAACGATATTCGATGAACTTTTCATCAGAAATCTGAATTGGCATATAATCTCTTGCCCAGATATCATTTGTCTTTTCAAGGAACTTTGGTGTTACCCCATAAGTATCCAGTGCTTTTTTTATCAGATTATAATTGTTAGGGTACTTTTTGATAAGTAATTCTGATAAGTAAATCGTATTTGTGTTCCAATCTGCTATCATTACTTCTTTGTATAACCAAGGAACCTGAATGAAGTCCCCTTATCTTTAAAACTATCTGCAATTTTTTCTGCTCCAGAGAATTGTTTTCTGTCAAAACTCTTTGGTTCTACAATATAACGGTATTTAGCATTTTTGAAAAACTCTGGATTGGAACATTCAAGCTTAGGATCAGGTTCATTTAAACCTTGTCGATAAGTTTTGAATATTTCCAAGTCACGCTTTTCGTTATCAATTAACCCAAATCTATTTTCAGATATATCTACAGGATTGATATGTCTCATCAACTCAAAAACAACCCGTCTAGGTCCATTAAAGTATTTGCCTTCAACCTCAATACCTCTAATCAAAATTCCACCAAAGCCTGTTTTACCTCTTAGAGTTATGTCAAACCCCTGGTTATGAAATCTCCATTTACCTTCTTGATAATCATGACTATGTGTAAATCCATCTTGATGACTTCCCATATAATAGTAAATCTCGATTTCGGTAAATCTAACCTTCTTATCATTAACAATCAGCGTTTTGTTAAGCAAAAGCAAATCAGAAATGCGTTCAAATTCTGATTGGATTATTGATTCGTTTATTTGAAATTCCATAGGTGTATTGGTATATGGGTTTTGGCTAAATGGGTATTTCAACAATTACATTATTAATTGTTACAGTACTTATTATTATTCGTGTTTTCAGCTCATCTTTTATTGAAAGATTTCTGTAATCGTCAGAATGTTCGCTATGGATAGGGATTATACCAGTTGTTGGATTAACAAGGTTACAAACCTCTGTAAGGCACTCTGCTGAAGCGTGACCGCTTGTATGTATCTTCTCAATTTTTGGAACCCTTTCAACGAAATCCAAATATCGTTTTATTGCATGTTTGCTGTCTGGATTAATGTACTCTTTCCACATTGAGTAGATTAGTACCGTACTGCTTTTGTCAAGATCCGGATCTAAAAACGATAGATAATCATTGAATTTGTCGGTTGGACGAACCAACATACAAAAACCTTTATCTTGCATCCAATTCACAAGTTTGGCGTTATCTTTTCGAAAAGAATAGGAGTCGCTAAAATCAAAGAGTGAGTTCTCTTTACCTGCTGTATCGGTGAAGATGTCCAATACACTCTTCTGAAAATCATCGCACACAAAAGGTCTTCCATGCATATTTTTATTTGCTGCATGGAAAGTAGCCAATCGTTCCATATCAGTCGATGAACACAATACAAACACATTTTTGTATTTCTTCATTATCTGAATGACATCCTTCTTTATGTCATTTTCATGCTTTACTTTTTCATTCAGACGTGAAAGCATTGTCCCCTCAGTAATAAGAAAATCAACTCTGCACTGCTTGTTGATATGATATTTAATGGTTTTAAGCAATCCCTTGCCCAGATATCCATGGTCTCGAAAATCGCCAGTGTGTAATACCCGTTTCCCCTCTGCATCAATCAAAAACATATAGGCATCGTATGCAGAATGACTCACAAAATATGGCGTTACTTGAATATCTCCAATTTTGATTATCTGTTTTGCTTCAAAGCCGTTCATGTTTTCCATTTTGGAAATTTCACTTGCAGACAATTTTTCACGACCGGGTATATAGCCAAGCCTTTGATGTTTACATATCGCAACTCTTTTTGCAACTTTACCAATATACTGAGGAATATTGTCAGGAACCAGATGGAAAAGCCCTAAGTGGTCTCCATGGTAGTGGGTGTAGAAAATAGCATCAATTCCGTTTGTAAGTTTCTCAATTGACACACTATTGGCCAAATCATCTTGTACATTACCTTCTCCATTTGGAAGATTCTGTCCCAAATCAATCAAAATGCGAGTCGTATTGGTGGCAATCTCAGTGATGCACCCTCCAATTTGATTAATGCCTCTATGAATGATGATTTTCATTTAGTGATTACATAATCAATATTGTGTCTATCCAATAACTTTTTTATTTCGAAAATTCTTTCTTCTCGACCTTTAGTCATCTTTTGGTAAGTATCTGCAATGACCAATTTGGGCTTCTTGTTTAATTCAAAATGCACGTTCTCGATAGACATAAGACCCAGATTCATTTTGATTTCAAGTAGTCTTTGATAATATTCCAAAATATCTGCTCCATATTTGGTGATGAACAGTTTGTATTTCCACATTTGCTCAATGATTTCTGGCACATTTGCATTCCGCTTCTCGTCATTTCTTAAACGGCTATCAGAAATCCCTTTTAATTCAACAAAGGACAAAACACCATCCGACAATTCTATCAAATCGATTCTCAGTTTCCCAATCTCTTTATCTTGGTTAAATTGAAATTCAGAATCAACATAGCAAGAGGATCCATTAATCATTTTCCCTTGAATCCATTTTTCAGCTGGATACTCATCATCAATATGTTTCAAATAATCGCTTTTAATGCGGCTTTTAATGCTCGCAACCATTTTTTCATCTAATTCTGCCAGATCAATTAGGTCATAATTAAACTTGTCATTCCCTTTCTTGTTCTTTCCACGAGGCGTTTTATCTCCTAAATACTTTTGATGAGTTTGTGCTATAAAGCCATCCTTGTAATCAATTCTTGCTAATGAGCCACCAAAATAATAAACGTTGATGTAGTTGTCTTTTCGAATGTTTATATACAGTTCTTTGTCACCACACAATAGGTTCCACCATTTTGGTTGCTGAATCTTGATTACTTCAAAGATTTTGGCATTAGAGTCAAGAGTTGAAAAAGTTCCTTCCATGTCGATATATCAGATTTTCTGAGTGTCTCACATAATTATCCAAATGTAGTAATTATTCATTTGAATGTCTTTTTGATTAAGGGAATAATAATTCGAAATTCAATTTTGTCCCAAACCTGTAAAACTCAATTTTACTTAGTAAATCATTGGACATATGTATTTCTGTTCAGCATCTTGATTTCTATGACGGTTTTTTTAACGAACATTACTTTTTTAAAGTACAAATGGGGGAATAATCATTGTTGATATTGTCCATATTTGGCATTTTTTCAATTTAAACTTCGATAAATACTGAAAAAAGCATGTTGAGGATATAAAAACAAGAATTTATTATGTGAAATTAATTTATTAAATATCAGTATATCAACAATATAAAATTATACCATAATATAATGGTAAAATATATACCAAAATATTTGCGCTTGCTAGTTTTATGTTATATCTTTGTATCGTAATTAAACTAAATATTATGCTATGGCTAGTCAAGATCTAAAAAATAAGCTGAATGATATTCTTTTTGAAAATGGTTTTCAAAAGGTCGGGGATGATTATAAGAATGATTATATCTATCAGGTTTTGTTTAACGATGACACTGAAAAAATTGAAGACTATCATAGCAGAATTGACATTGAAGTAAAACCGTCATTTTTGCTATATAATAATCCAACAGTAGAAGAACTATACCAATATGATGATTTCTATTTAGCGTATGAATTAAATATGAATAATTATTGGTTAGATAAGATTAAGCTGGCTAACATATACACTAATAAAGTTGATGGTGATAAATCTCCAATGCAACTTTATAATGAAATGAATCAGATAGTGAATAGAATATTGAAGCGTGTATTGATAATGAAAATGGAATATTTTTTCGGAAAGCAGAAGAATAATGATAATGAATATCCATTTATTAGAAGTTATTGGATTGATCAGCATGGTACTAAAGATAGAAGGATTCATTTTAGTTTGACAAAGATTAACGAACAACGACAGTATCAAATTGAAAGTATGTTTAAAGATCGGGGATTTGACGTTACTCAGATTTCTAAGCAATATGATACTAATAGTACTGTTTCTGCTTTTAGTCTATTCATTCAAAGGTTAGGGGATAAAAGGATTGCTAAGATTCAAAACGATGATAAAACTTATTATTCCTTGTTTATTTTGAATGAACTATTAAAAAAATTCAAAACTGATTACCCTGAGTCATAAAGTAATTTGGTTTTTTTTAAAGCTCTTTATACCATAAATTTATGTATAAAATGTAACACTATATAAAATGAAACAGAAAGACAAAACAATTGATACCAGCTGAAGTTAAGAAGACTGCTATAACTCTAATTCCCCGGTTTTAGTAGAACATGAAAATGTAAGTGCTTGTAATACTGATATTTGACAAATATCTAAATTATGGGGGTGGGAATCGTACACTCAAAAATGAAATTAGTATAAACTTAAAAAATAAAATTATGAACAAGAATATAAAAACAGAAAGTGGGAAAGCAAAATTGATTTTCCTTTCCCACAAAAAGAATTATGCAATGATTAACAGATTCAAAACAGAAAAAGATGTTGCATTATTCCTATTTAGACTCCTACCAGCATCAACATCAAATAAAGTGATGCATATCAATGATAAGCAATACTTAATCTTATGTGATAGTAATAACCAATTAATTGGTGAATTGTATGATGTACCAAAATCATCAGCAAATGAAGTAGCAAATTTTGTCGAAGTACTAAGCAAAGAATTCGGTTGTATCAGGGGTAGTTACACACAATTATGTCTTGACCTTTTTAGTTCAACAAGCTATAGTGACGATGATTTAGAATATCTAATAAAAACGAACTAAAAATTACAAAAATGAAGAAGAACAACTACGAAGTGGGTGTACATCCATTTAGATACAATTTAGCGGAAACCGTCTATCCAAGCAACTTATTAGAAAATGATTTTATTGAATCAAGGATAATAGGAAAAGAATATTTAGAAACTCGACCAGATGAAGATTTGTACTATTACTCGGACAAATATGAATATTTCATTCGTAGTACTTATGGTATTGTTGTTTGCGAATTCTCAGAATTGAAAAGATCTCAAATTGATAAAGCATTGATATTAAGTCGTCTTCTAAATCGTCAAAATGGATTGGTAAGTGGTAGTTATGTCAGTATTTGCAGAAAAATATTTGGTAAAGATGATTATGAACTCTTAGACTTAAGAATATTTCTCAAAAACAATTAATGGTGATGGAAGCAACTTTAACTAATATCTTTCAACTTCAATTTAAGAACAAAGACCCAGCTTAAGGTTTTTAAATTAAAAAAACTACTTCAATAACTGTCTCTGGTTGAAGTAGTAAACTATAACCATATAGTATTAATAATCAGATAAATGAATAATATTCAATTTTCTGATCGGGGACTCTTTTATCCAATTATTCACATCTAAAATTTAAAAATATGTCTGCAAAACGCAAAATTCAAAGAAATATGATAATAAGTCAAGAACTGATAAACATAAGTACTCCAAATGGACAACAGGTTTATGTGAACTTTTATGGACCTCATTTGATTTCAAAAAAGGTATTTAACAATCGGTTGTATCTAAGTTTTAAGTGGGATGATTCTGAAACAAGCATCTCCATTATAAGTAGAAATGCAAATGGTTATAACTATATGGATGTAGGACATCATCAAAGGTTTTTTAGTTCACCTGAATTCATGATAAATGAATACGGTATTCCAATTTCTGTAAGTGACTTAACTACTCTAACTGTGATTGATGAAGACGATTTTAAAACTGAATTTACTGCATATGGTAAGTCTGACTTGAAAGAACTCTTAGATAAACTGGATAACGCTTCTAATGGTAAATATGGTTCGTAATCATTCAAATTGAAAAACCATAGCATCATCTATTAAAGTCAAAATGTTGATTAAGTGGAAAGCGATAGAAAGTGTAAAATCTAAAATGGACGCATTTTAGATAATCTCCAAATCAAGCAATTCTTGGTTGTCAAATAGAAGAAGTTCTTTGGGGTTCAGCTTCTTTATTATATGAAACCCCACACAAACTAGTAACTAAAAAAATTAATAATATGCCAAACTGGTGCTTTAACAAATTAACAATAAGTGGTAGCAAGGAGTCAATGAATGATTTCTATGCTGTCCTAAAATCTGGTGGTGATAATGAATTCCGTATGGAAAAGTTTCACCCGATCCCTGAAGAATTGATTAAAACGAATTCTCCAAATAAATTTCGACCTGTTTCAAAAAAAGAAGTTGTTCATCGATTTTTAAAAACAATGATGTTGGAAGTTGACGAATTAGGTAGAACTGAAAAGGAATTTAATAAGTATTGTTCTTTGCTCGTAAGAAAATATGGATTCGATGATTGGTATGATTGGAGTATTCAAAATTGGGGCTGTAAATGTGATGTAACTGAGCAAAAAATTGAATCTGTTAATAACGATAAAAGATACTGCATTTCATACTTGACAGCATGGTCTCCAAATATAAACTTCATCGTGTTCTTATTTAAAATGTATCCCGGTTTGTCGTTTCAATTATTTTATGATGAACCAGGTATGGGAATAGCAGGTAATCTGGTTTTAGGACCGGGCAAGATTATAAAAGTTGAATATGAATATGTCGATGCATTCTTTGCATTTGATACTACATCACAGAAACACATTTTCCTCTCTAATATTGAACCGGATGAATATGATACTGAAGTGTGTTTCATTCATAATGATGAATGGATATTAAGATTGGAAGATGAAGGTTACACACCTGAAAATGTAGAAAATTGGGATAAACTTATTGAATGCTTCAATTTATAAGTACCCCTTTACCTCTCCTATAACTAAAACATTCCCTGGGTTTTAGTTTTCAACACTGAACTTGTAATTCATTGTATTTCACACAATTGATAAATTGTCAATTGTGTGAACAGGGGCTCCTATATCCAATTATTCACCATTAAAAAATTAAAATTATGTCAAAAACGAAAATAGAATGGTCCCAACAAACATGGAATCCAACAACTGGATGTGATAAAATATCCGCAGGTTGTAAAAACTGCTACGCAGAAGTTATGAGTTATCGACTCAAAGCGATGGGACAAGAAAAGTACAAGGATGGATTTGATGTTAGGACACATCCAAGTGCTTTAACCCTTCCTTACAAGTGGAAGAAACCAAGACTCGTATTCGTGAATTCTATGAGTGATCTGTTCCACAATGAAGTACCGATTGATTTCATCAAAGAAGTCTTCAAGATTATGAATGAAAATTCACAGCATATTTTCCAGGTGCTTACAAAACGTGCTGAAAGACTCCTACAACTCAATGATGAATTGAATTGGACTGAAAACATCTGGATGGGTGTATCTGTTGAAAATGATGTTGTAATGGACAGAATTGATTTCTTGCGACAGACATCAGCAAAAGTCAAGTTTCTATCATGCGAACCGCTAATTAGTCCTTTAAATGGTCTGAATCTCGAAGGAATACATTGGGTAATCGTTGGTGGTGAAAGTGGTAGGAATGCAAGACCAATCGATCCAGAATGGGTTGTTGATATTCAAGAAAAATGTCAAGATCAAGGTGTCCCTTTCTTTTTCAAACAATGGGGTGGAAGTGGTAAAATGAAAAAAGCTAATGGACGACTTTTGAAAGATAAAACCTACAGTGAAATGCCAGTAGTAGTGCAACCCAAAGTTTTGTTCTAAATCTAAGTGTTCCAATTAGTGTTAATATTCAATTGGTGTTCACTTGAATACATCATGAATTAGGCTTATATCTAAATATGGAAATCTGGTTAGGATTTCACATGCATTTTTTCAAAGGATTTGATTGCATGGTGATAAAGAATCCGACAAATAGTATAAACAATTAAAAATTAGAATTATGAAAGAAAATTATTGTGTAATGAATGTGAACGGTAAAATTGAATCAAATGGTATGGTTTGGGAAATGTGTGTAAAATCTGAAAGTTGTGATATTATTTTTCCAACCAATGTCTTTATTGAAGCGAACAATGTATGTGAAGCAATTGAAATTGCAAATGATCATATTGATTTTCATAAAGATTTAATGGATCAATGTGGATGTGTCACATTAGATGAAGGGGTGTTAATCAAAAAAAACTAACCTATTATGAAAAGGGTAAACGAAGATGAAAATGGTGTGTATATTTTAGTTGAAGCACAAAAAATATACATTGATGATAAAGACAAAATGAAATTACTATTCTTCTATGTTTATATTAATAAGATTGATTGGTGCTATTTATATTTTAAGGATGAAACTAATACGATACCCAAAGTAGATGGTAGTTATGATTTTAGTAGAATTGAAGATTTACAGTTTTTCAATAAGCACAGATTAGAATATACAATTATTCAATCAAACGAAATAGATGAAAATATGTTCCTTGCTGTTACAGTTAGGTAAACGGATTACAGACGGGGTATTAAATAGCAGGATGTGAAATATGCTATTTTGAAGCAACCTTTTAGGATTTTAAAAAAATGATAAACTAACGACAATATGAATATGAAAAACCTTTTTAAAAACATTCAATCTCAAATAGGATTGAAGAATAAAGACCCAGTGTTGTTTTTATTGATATAGTCAAAAAAACTCACTACTACATGGATCAAATCGGTTCCTACTTGTAGTATGTGATATTGAATCCATATTTAATTGTATTTTTGATGATTGACTAATATTCAATTGTCGGGACAGGGGAACCATTTTTAAAATATTTAAAAGAACAAAGAATTAAAATAAATTAATAATTAAAAATAAAAATCATGAAAGATAACTATTGTGTAATACATGTAAAAGGTAAAATTGTCTCAGAACCAGGTTTGATGGTTTGGGAAATGTGCGTAAAATCCGATAATGGGGATGTGATTTATCCAACTAACATCTTTATCGAATGCAACAATGTATGTGAAGCGCTCGAAATCGCTGAACTTCAAATTGATTTCCACAAAAAAATGTGGAAAAAAATAGGTAGTGTAGCATTATTTGAAGGAGTAGTAATTAAAAAAACAAAATGAAACTTTATAAAGAAGATTTGACCAATGTGGGTCATTTTCATGACAACTTTGAAGGGGGATTTCTTGCATTATCCTCTCCAATGGATGTTCCGAATTTTGAAAGAATTCTAATCAGGGAAATCCTTCTTGAATTTGGTGATTTTAAGATTGTAGATGAATTCGAAAATGACGGTTTTTGGGTTTCTGTAACAAATCTTCCCTATTCTGAATATGAAAAAATTAAGAAAAGTATTTAGAATTGAATAATTGATTTCAGATTGACTAAATAAAAGTCATAGATGAAAACGTAGAAAAAAGTGGATAATTTATGTTATTCAATGCTATTTGTACTGAAAAGGGGATTGTCTGTATTAAAACCGATGTTCCCCTTTTCTTTATTTAAAATGGTCGTAAAAAGACTAAAGATTCTTACAGAAGAAGAAAAACAAATGAATTAAATATTTTAATAACAAAATGCATGGAAACAAAATTATCAGTTTATAAAAGGACATTTAAAGAAATTGATTTAAAAGATTTAAAGCACATACTATAGGTAGAAATTGGTGGTTAGATTTTGAACCAAATGGTAAATCAGCATCATTTGAACCTTATCCATCAAGCAATTCTATAAGTGTGAATTTAGATGAACATCATCAGACAAAGAAAAGTGTATTCGAAAGTATTGAAGAAAGTTTGGAACTCCATATAAATTATGATGAATATGGAAATGAAAGAAAGTGATTTTTATCCGGAATGAATATACGTTCAGAATTAGAAGAAAATGATATTTGAAAATTTATATATAGAGTAAGTCAGACTGATTTCAATCAGTTAAAAAAACAAACATACTTTATGGATAAAAAATCAAAACAAACGAACAGTCAAAGTCAGAAGGGATTCTTCTCCTCAATACTTCATTTTCTACACCCTAACAAAACAATTCAGAAAACGGACAATGAAGTTGTAAAGCTGCAATGCACTATACCAACAGAAGATCTTTTTCAACTGTATTTGGATTATTATTTGACAAATAAGGAAAGTACAATCAGACAAAGAGCAGCAGCTTTCAAGATTACTAAATACAGGTCTGAAATCCTGACCAAGGAAATCAAACAACGTTTTTCAGAAAACGAGACGGTTTTGTAAAAATGAAATACGAAAGTATAAGTCAGTCAAAATCAGATGGATGTTTGATTATCACAGTTAAGAGAAGGAGTGATTATAGACTTACCTATCAAATTGACTCAGTAGAGACCTTTGTTCATTCTTATGGGAATTATAGAATTGAATGCTTCTATTTGAGTAAAAATTGCAGACTGAGTGACAAGCTTGATTTTAAGACGAATATCCCATTTGAACTGTTTATTGGAAATCAGATCTGAAGTTAAATATGGAGGATTAAGTTAAAAACTAACTGAATTACAAATAGTTTTTTTTGATATTGCTTATTTAGGACTTTTCAGCTTTTAGAAGTTTAATTTCATCCTCCATTGCTCTAATTTGCTGTGTTTTTATTTTATATACACAACTTAATGCCTCATAATTTGCTTTAAGTTCTTGATATTTTGTATTAAGAAGATTAAATTCTGGAGAAGTCTCATTGTTCTCAGTTTTGGGATTGTAATAATTTTCCCAATCTTCTAACATTTTATTGGCGTGTTCTTTGTTTGTAACTTTTATATATTTGAGAAAGTTCTTTTCTGATTTATGTCCGCTAATACTCATTATTTGATAAGTGGGAATGCCCATTTTGTACATATTTGTACAAAAAGACCTACGTCCAGTATGAGTACCAACAAGTTCAAATTTTTTGTAGTATTGCTTAACCTTTTTACCCCCAAGTGTTTTAGAAACCCTAACTCTTTCGTTAATCCCAGCTGCTTCTACAGCGTCTTGAATATGTGGATTAATATTTTGATTAGAAAGTGGGGCAGGCATTTCCCAATTATATTTTTCAAGGACCTCTTTTACAACGTGATGTATTGGAATCGCTACTTTATTGCCTGTCTTTTCATGTGAGAATTCAATGATTTTTGTTTCCTTATCAATATCTAAGAATTCAAAAATGTCACTATATCGGCATGCAGTCCAGCACATTATCAAAAACCAATCACGTGCTAATTCTGTTGTTGGAGTTTTTGAAAGGTCAACAGCCCATAACTTATTTAGTTCATCTTCATTGAGATAAATGGAGTCAGCTGTGTTATTAAACACTTTGAATTTTGAATAATCGCTTTCACCCCGATATTTTAAGGGTGCATCATTTAGCATGATCTTCATAATCCTTATATGTTTTCCAACAGTGTTTTGTGCGAAATTTAGATTTTGTAAATATTCAATAAATCCATTATAGAACGTCTCATTTATTTCTTGAAATTCAACATCAACTTTATCAGTCCCTTGAATATAATTTGTTAAATGCATCTGTGTCGCTTTGTATTGCTGAATTGCATTAGGCTTAAGATGTACACCATCCCTATTACGTCTTTGTGGCGCTTTATCAATAAAATGTTGGACGTGTTGTAGAAATTGAAGATCCTCTGTTTTATTAATAATAATTTCTGGATGGTTGAAAGTTTTTATGCAATTCACTAACCATGTTTTTGTGATATCATTTTTATCCAATCTCTCACAGTCTGATAAAACATGTTTTTCAAGATCATCAAGTTTCTTCTTTGCAGCAAGATATACTTGATAATGTTTTCCTTCAACTTTAAGAATTTTAAATTTGCGGTTTTTGGTACTCCACCAATCTCTATCTATATTAATATTTGAACCGCTTCTCCAAATGCGACCTCTCCCACATGAGAACCGAATATATATTTCTGAACTGTTTGTTGCCTTTTTTATTTTTGAAGACAAATAGAAAGTTATGGTTGCCATAGTTTAAAAATGAGTGTTGACAAAAGTATGTAAAAAATGTCAACATCTTTTATTCCTATTGCAATTACATGCAATGATATAATTCAATGACAAATAGCTAAATAACAGTAATACAGATATATAAGATTTACTATTAGAGTTTAGTATTATCATTTTATTTCATAGTATTGCATTAAATAGTCCCGTCCATACCGCAAGAGCGTCTGAGAAATCAGACGCTCTTTTTTTGCCCACAACCCTTCAGAATACTTTATTTCGCTAGAAAGTTCTCCATTACCCACAGCTCATAATTGGATCGGCTCTCTGTGAATGCCATACGCTTGCCACTCGGGTGCATGACGAATCCCCAGCAATTATCCGGAAAAAAATGGAGTTTTTCGCCTGAACCACCTATAATGGGGAACCGCCAAAGCTCACTGCCCTTCTTGAGACTCCTGGCCACCAGCACGTGCTTTCCGTCCGGAGCCCAGGTGGGACCAGAAATGTCAGGGGAATCAGATTCCGGAACGCGCCATAATTCCAGTTCCTTGCCGGATTGAATATCCAGGATGCCCAGCACAAATGATTTGGTGGGTCTGTCATTCCGGAAATAGACAAACCGGGTTCCATCGGGTGAGATTTTCATGTCGCGCGTGTTGCTGCCACGATAAACGTCTTTCTCCTCGCCGGTCGCGAGGTTTTTATGCAGGAGAATGAATTCTTCGCTTTTTTCAAAAGAGCGAACCTTGAAATAAATTGATTTGCCATCAGGGGACCAGTTCTGACATGGATCTACCGGCACATTCTCCGTTGGGATCTTCGCAAGTTGGCCGACTTTACCACTCTCCGGATCAATTGCAAAAACGCCGAAGTTGTTATTCTCGGCTGTCCCGGTGACCGCGAACTGACGTCCGTCCGGGGACATGATTGGTCTGTACCACCAGGGAATTTTTGGTGTGATATCGCGTGTTTGTCCGGTTTCGTCGGTGCGTATGACCAGCACCTTGGAGCGATTGTCGGATGGCCCTTTGGTCATCACGTAGTAAAAAAGTTCCCCGTCAGGCGACCAAGATGGCCAGGTCACGTATGGATAGTTGGCGTCCACCAGTGAGGGTGTTCCCGTCAGCTTCCCGGATTGTTCATCCACCGAGACAATGTACGAATCAGAGGTTCCTTTGTTTTCGATCCGGAAGAGTCGTCCCTCACGAGTCAGGTGTAGATCCCAGGCACTTCCGATGTTCCGCCGTAACAATTCCGGATCTCCCCGGGGCAGGCCATTTTCAATTCCAAGTATATAAAGGTCACGGGTTCCCAACCGATCGCTCACAAACAGAATACCGGACCCATCCGAGGCCCAACCAACCAAGTCATCGGTTGCCGGATTTTTAACTAGAACAGAGTCTTGTTCCGTAGTTGTATCATAAATCAGGATATTGCCATTCAGGCCGTAAGCTATGTATTGCCCGTTTGGAGCGGGGTATGACCAATTCACATATTCACTATCAGGCTTCCCGATATCGCGAATAGCGCCGTCTGGAAGAGAAATGATTTGACGCCTGTAATTATTGTCCTTACGATCGTATGAAACAGCCAGTATTCGGCGGCCGTCCGGCATCCAGGCTAAAGGGTACATGCTTCTCCCTTCCTGCCCGCTATGGAGAACTTTCATTGAAGATCCATCGAGCGCCGAGAGTCGAAGCTCGCCATAGCTCTTGACCCACCAGCCATAGGCAATTTGTTTCCCGTCAGGAGAGATTACCGCCCTACCGGAAGGGAATGTCCACTCCACTACTGAAGCTTCCCGGGTGATTCGCTTTTGCTCGCCGGACCGGAGATCGCGAAGCCAAAGTTCGTTATTATCGTTCGCACTAAAAACGACGTACCGGCCATCTGGGGAGATGCAAATCGGGTAGTCCCTCCCCGCAGCCCAAATCAAGCGCATGGCAACTTCGGTGCTCCTGACAGCGGTTCCGGTGCCCAATGCCGCCAGTCTTGCTTTTGCCAGTGTAACCACCTCGATTTGATCGGGATAGGTTTTCACTAGACGCGTGAAATACTCATTGGCTTTTTGTTTGCCCATTTTTTCATTTGCTAATCCTAAGTGATACAGGGTTTTAGCTGCCACCTGGCGGTCATTAGGATATTTTTTCAGAATGTTCAGGTAGAGTTCAACAGCCTTATCCAGGTTGCCCGATACTTCTTCCTCATAAATTGCTGCTGTAAGCGATACCGATGCCTTGTTGTCCTGAGCGGAAAGGGAGCCTGCCAGTAGCACGAAAACAATTGTCAGAAATAGAGGTGTTTTCATTGTGTGGATTATTTTTGATAAAAGTATCATTAGCCTCTGTTAACCCTTTGAAGATCACGTTAAGTTTGGTCAAGATTGGATGAAGATCCATCGAGCTTGAATTTATAACCTACACCACGTATGCCAGTAATCCAGTGCGATTTCTCCTGATCATCCTCAATTTTTTTCCGCAGGTTGGCAATATGGGTGTCAACGGTTCTGGGTGTGACATAAACTTCTTCACCCCAGACGCTGTTAAGAATGTCATCTCGTTTGAGTACATGTCCAGCATGTTGCATCAAAAGCTTCATGATGGCAAATTCAAGAGTGGTGAGCTCTACCTGTTCATAGTTTTTAGTAAACAGGCATTTTGAGGAATCCAACTCAAACGGACCAAGCTGAATTGGTGCCGCGGCAGTTTGATGGTTCCTCATCTCCGACCTACGCAGAAGCGCCTTGACACGGGCTCGAAGCTCGAACATGCTGAACGGTTTGGTCACATAATCGTCTGCCCCGAGCTCAAGCCCGAGCACTTTGTCGAATGGCTGACTTTTGGCCGTCAACATGATGATCGGGGTTCCGATATCGCGCCGCCTCAGTTCCTTGCAGATCTCCAACCCGTCCAACCCTGGCAGCATCAGGTCGAGAATGATGATGTCGAGATCCAGGTTCATCGCCTTTTCGAGCCCTTCTGTCCCTGTGGCGGCAGAATCGACTTGATAGCCCTCGAATTTAAAATCATCTACCAATGGCATCCGGATGGCTGAAGCATCTTCAATAATTAAAATCTTTTTCATGATTCCGTTTTTTTATAGATGGGCAGATGTACGCAGAAAGTGCTTCCTTCCCCGGGTCTGCTTTCGAGGGTCAGGCGCCCGTTATGGGCCTCCATGATTTTTTTAACGATAGTCAGACCGATCCCGCTCCCCTTGATTCCCATCCGCTGTGGTTCGTCGCACCGATAGAACCGGTCGAATATTTTTTCCTGATCTTTGCTGGAAATTCCTATCCCGTAATCTTTAACACAAAGCAGCAATTCATCATCTTTAGATAACAAGTTGATGTCAATTTGCCTGGATGTCCCCGAAAATTTTATTGCGTTGTCTACCAGGTTATAAAAAACCTGGAGAATGGCATTCTTGTCGGCCTGGATCACAGGTATCCGGTCGGGTCGGCTATATCGTATGTCAAAACCTGGTTCAGGAAGCCTTTCGCGGGTTGATTCGAGAAATTTCAGAAAGAGTTCATTCACATCCAAGTCGATTAAATCGTATTTCTTGCCACCTTCCTCCATCCTCGAGAAATCCAGGATATTATCGATCAAATGGCTGAGGTGCTCGCTTTCTTCCAGCATCACTGAGTAGTATGCCGATTTGCGTTCTTCGGACTCAACCCTGTGGTTCTGCAGCATTTCAGTCATCATACGGATGGAGGTGAGCGGACTCTTCAGTTCATGCGAGACATTGGAAATGAATTCCGATTTCAGCTTATTAAGCCTGAATTCCTCGTTGAGCGTATAGATGGTAAAAACAAAACCGAGTACCATGAGAAGTGCGATCAGAATAAAAATAAAAAGATAGATTCCACTTCCTGCTTTCAATAGGGTTGCTATAAAACCAGGTTTGTTTTCCCTTAGCAGTAATTTCCATGGAGGAAGATTTTCCGGAAAAGGGAAAGTAAGGTAGCCTGGTTCTTCCTTAATAACCTTAGAAAAAACGAGCTTTCCGTTATTATCTTCAATCTTTAGGTTTATCGAAGCATTAGGATCGAGTTTTTGGATCAGATTTTCGGATATGGATTTCAGATAAACCGGAAAATCAATAATCATGCTCGTTTGATAGTCCTTGTTTTTATCCCGCGATACATACACGGCCACGAGATCTGCTGAGTTAATCGGGATACTGTGATTATTGTCGTTGGTGGCAATCATCTCCGGTTCACTGATCAGACGGATCAGGTAATCCGTACGAGCTCTTTGAGTATCGAGCTCCGCGAACAGGGAATCAATCACCGCATCTGTTTGAGGAATGATTTCTTTGAAAGATTGATAAAACAGATCAAACTGATTTTTGTCGTATTCACAAGCAGGGTGGAGTAAAAGCTCCAGATATTGCAGAGAATTGTTTCTCTTTTCATCCGGTTTTCCAATATCCTTGTTAATCTTCAGGATTTCCAAACTAGCCATCAATCCCACCGGTATCTGTCCGTTCAGAAGACACCCCGCATAATCCTTCCGGATTTCATTGTACAGGGCTTTAGCCCCATCCGGCTGGTGCATCTTGTTATACAAACGGGCCGAAGCCACTAGTGCCGGAATTTTTTCTGCCTGATTAGTCGTTTTGAGAATTTTATTCTGGTAAAACCGTATCGCTTCCGAAAACCTTCCATCGATAAACTCCAACCGAAGACCTTCCTCCATATTGACTGGCGGATTTAATTGCTCAGGTTGGGCAGTAAGTAGTTCAGCGGGGAGATAAAGCAGTTTATGGTTTAGTAGTTTTTTTATACCGCCGGTGTCTTTGACAAACATTGCAAGCAGCGAAGGATCATCTTTTTGGGGTATGAACTGCACAAGGCTCGAATCAATTGCAGTAAAAAAAGCCTGACTCTCCATTTCAAGATTCCTCCGGCTCTCCTTCTCGCGCAGAGCCTGGTCGTTACGGATGCCCCGGTAGGCCATATAGCCAAGAATGATGCCTGGCAGCACTACAGCCAACGTATAATACAGTATGATCTTTCTCCTTCTTGATCCCGGATTAGTTGGTTTCATGGGTGCTGCGAAGTTAATGACGATCAAATATCGGAAAAATCAAGCAGTTACTTGTCAAGGATTGGAGAAGTTTTGTTAAGAGTCAAAAGGCTTAATCATTTGGTGTTGTATATTCTATTGATTACTCCACCAAAAAGAACAGAAGCTTTTCTGTAACTAATTAGAAATAGATCAGTTTATGAATCAGAAGTTTAATGAGTATTGGCAAGATAAAACGGAGAAGTCATTCTTAAAATACATTCGAGTAAAGCAGCATGAACAGGCAGAAATGATGCAAAAAGCCTGGAAAATCATGTATGGTGAAGAAAAAGCATTGGCTTGATGAATAATTTAATATTTGTAAATGTCGGCAAAAGTGCTTTTTTCTACCGACCTAAGTGCAAAATGAGGTAATTCTATGAAATATGATGTAACGATTAATTTTGTCAAATAGCAAAATATCAGTTGAATAGAGGGTTAATTCAAGTTTGTAATTTAACACTATTGCATCAAAATAGACCCGTCCATACCGCAAGAAAGCAATTCAGAAATGAGTTGCTTTTTTTGTGCCCCACAGGCCAGTCCCTCCCTTTTCCAAAGGGAGGCTAGGAGAGATTGTAATTAAAGGAATTGACTGCGAATGCAGTACACAGTCCCTCCCTTTGGAAAAGGGAGGGACTGTGGGATTGTAATTATCGGAATTGACTGTGAACACAGTTCACAGCCAACTATAGAAGTTGATAGCTTTTACCGATGTTTTCAATTTCGTCGGCAGCCAAGCTGAGTTCTTCTGCAAAACGATTGTGACGAATCAATGATTGTTCATACAAAGAACGGTAATACGTCACTGCGTCTAACATATTGGTAATGAATGTCTTGTAATAAGATTTCCTTTTAGGATCATTCGTATCACCTTTGCCTTTTTTTATCTCATCGCGGAGATATTGAATGTATATTTTCATTTCGGCAATAAACATGTGCGAACGCTCTTTGTTGGTTACCAGATTGGTTCGACCGTAAATGTGATCCGTCATTTTTTGTAAAGACACAATTTCTGAGAAGTTGGCAATATTCGGACCCGGACAAACATTCACTGTTCTAAAATTTTTCAAAAACGGCACATCATATTTCAAAGATGCAGCATTGCTTAAACCCACACACAAACAATCCTTAACCACTACTTGCGATTTCCTTTCTTCATATTCATCTGCGCTTAAGCCCTGTGATTGAAGCTGTTCCAATTTCAGTGTTTGATACTGTTTTGAGGCAGAACAAATAGGATGTTCCGTAAATTCGGTGTTGAACTGCAACAGTTTTTCTGGACAGGGACTTCCCGGAGTACCACGAGCAATCAATTCCTTTTTGTTTTGATCGGAAGTGGTTCCATTCAAATACCAAAAAGGAATTCCCATGGGCGAATAGTCGCTCAGTTGCACCTCTTTTTCGGTCGCTTTGGACAATAACTGCAACGAATAATCATCAACCGTCGTTGCTTCAGGAACCAATAAAAAAGGTGAACCCCAACCAGTTGAAGAAATATCATAGTGCTGACGTAAGAATGCATCTTCTTCTGAAGTACCGATTCCACCTTGAGCCGAAACTAATACTTCGGGTGTTTTGGTCATATTAAGACCAGTTTTCTGAAGAATGATGGGTTGATAGATCGCAAACATCTCTTGAATGAGTTGCCCCCTATGTTGTTTTAATTCTTCGAGTACTGGTCCGAGTAAATATCCGTTGGTCGCAAATGCATGTCCACCACAATTTAATCCCGACTCGATTCTGAATTCGCTTACCCAGACACCTTTTTTAGCCAAAAATTTGCCCTGAATCAATGCCGATCGATAATCACTCACTTTGATAATGACCTTCTTATTGAATTGTGAGTGCTCATCGGGATAAAAAGTTTCTTTATTCTCTAAATAACTATACAGTCTGGGGTTCATTCCCGCCGATAAGATAATGGCTGAATTCTTTAAATCGCTGTTGATATAGCCTCTGAGTACCGTTACTGCATTTGATCCATTGGCAATGACATTCCCATTTTCACCATACGTTTCCCCATCCACTTTGGTGAGAATATTTACATCAATACGTCCGGCTACAATTTTTTCTCTCAATTGAGCTTGTTTCTCAGCTCTCTGGGAGGAATGAGGGCACTCAATCATGTCAAGATACAAGTTTTTGATGATGTTCTTGTCGGGTAGCATCTCAAAATACTTTGTAATGTCCGTGCCGATTTCAAAAGCTTCGGTTTTAAGCTTACTCACCTGATCATAAACCATTGCCTGAAGCAAGTTTAGATAATCCGTGACACGCTTTGCGCGGTAATCAGGTTCTTGTTTGGTGATGGGCTCGTAAGTCAAATTAAATTTCGGGTAATAGTGAGCCCGCATCGATTCTATTAATCGGTCTTCTATGATCGATAATACCGAGGAAATGCCAAATCGAGCGACTTTAGCAGGAGTGTCAATGGTATATGCAAGTCCCATTACAGGAATATGGAAGGTATGGCCCGATCCAATTTTCTCCTGTGTATATTGATCAATCTTCTGTTTAATCAATGATTTTATGTCGGTATTTTCTGTTGAATTCATGCTGCAAAAGTAAGCAAATTCTGTGATACTTGCACAATACAATAGATAGTGCGCAATAATGTTTATTGTTATGGGCGTTTAGCCCTCCAACTTTTTCTTATTTGTTCCTTTGTACCATGTACGATGAGATAGGGCTAGAAGTGATGTTACCTTTACTCCATCCGGCACGCACCCTGGATCAACTGCAAAACCCTTTTTTAAAATAGCTGACCAACTTTGATGATGATCGGGTATTTGAGTACAATAGCGCTTTCGGGGCACATTTCCTGGCAACAATAGCATTTGATGCACTTTGTGTAATCGTACACGGGTGCTTTGGTCTTGTCTCCGTTCAGCCAATTTACGGCTTTGCCTTCAATAGGGCAACTTTGCACGCAGGTTCCGCATTGGTTGCACTTTTCTACTTGAATATACGGTTTTGCAACAAGCCGGTTGTTTAAGAATTGAATCATTATACCCTTTTTTGCGGTTTTTACGGGTGAACGTTCCACGTTGAAATCCATACAGACGAAATCCTTCAAAGCATCGCCCACTAGCTCAATGTCCTCTTCTTTGTAATTGCCTGCGCCGGTTTCAGCGCCTACCAAGGTCGTAGGTACAAAAAGCGGATTCAAGTTGATCATTCTGCAGGCAGTGGCATCCAGAGCGATCGGGTCTGTCGAGAAAAGCAAGACGTTCATGGGTCGTGGAGTTCCGCCTCGTGGTCCATTGCCTTCCATGGCGATGATACCATCCATGATGTAAAGTCGCGGCTTTACATAACTGTTCAAATCAACAAGCATTTTGGCAAAGTCCGTAGCATCAGGTAGTTTTACATGAAATTCGCCTTTGCGCATGCCTACCACGCAACCAAACTGATTTTTGACAGCACCTGTAAAACGTTCCAAACCGTGTGTTTTCATTTTAGGCAAACTGATCAGTCCGTCGGAATCGAGCACACCGTTGGCTATGAAGAACTTTTTATTTTGGTTTCCTTCTTCGAAAAATACTTCACGACCTTCTTTAAAATCAGCTACTTCCAGTTTAAGCTCGTCGGCTTCATCCGTTATTCCGGCTTTTTTGGCCGCTGCACCTGTCGAACCGAATCCCGGAGAATCGCCGTAACTTAGGCATGCGCCTGCTGCCAAAAATTGTTCGGCTACAGCACGAAAAACGGCAGGATGCGTGGTGACACATTTCTCTGGTACATCTCCGGCAAGCAGGTTAACTTTCAGCAGTATTTTTTCTTCGGCTTTTATAAATGTGCCCACACCGCCCAATAGTTCCAACCCTCTAGCAATTGCCTGATTTACTTCATGTTGATTGTATGAATTACAGCGAACGATGGCTACTTTACTTTTCATTGGAAACTGATTTTGAGGGTTGATTTTTAAACCACAAATGTACTAGAATATCCGCTATTTTTTGATAACTCAAACCCTTTTGTATCACTTGATTGGCGATGATACGATTATATTTACAAAAAAGTATTGTTATTCTGTAAAGCATGCTATATTTGTTATAGCATAGGTAGCAAAACGAAGTAAAAATGAAAAACAGAGGAAATCGTAGGGCTGAAATAAGTTAAATAAAGTTCACCATTATCTATATAAATAGTATACATGAAGTCCTACATTTTTTTAAGACCATTCAATAGACGGGTTCTGATTTTATGTTGTATCCTTTTATTTCTACTGATTCCGACAAATGGGATTGCTCAAGTAATGACTGTTTCTGGCTTTGTTTTTAACGATACAGACGGATCAGCGGGGATTAACAAAGTTGACGGTATCGGTATTAGTTCAATAGCGGGACAATCCTTGTATGCTACATTGGTTAATGCTGGAACAGGGCTTGCTTTTACTTCAACAGCAATTGCTGCGAATGGCAGTTATTCTATTCTTGTCCCAGCAACTTTTAATTTCAGTATCTCGATTTCTACCACCAACTATACTTCAGGAACTACTCCAAATGCTTCATTGCCTTCTGGTTGGGCATTTAATGGTGAAATCAATAATGATGCAACAAATTCGCTGACAGGTAACGATGGAACAACCAATGGTAAGGTTGTTTCTATTCCTGGAGGAAACGAAACGTACGTAAACTTTGGACTTGCCCAAACGGCTGGAATTCACAATATGTCCGACACCATTTGCAGCGGAAGCACTTTCAATTTACTTCCCATTGATGGCACCAATGGTTCCGTGCCGGCCGGTGTGACATACAGTTGGTCAGCTCCTGGTGGAACTGGATTTACAGGAGGTTCAGCAAGTAGTGGATCCCCTACCAGTATAAGTGGTACCTTGGTAAATACGACAAATGCTCCGGTTATAGCAACTTATACGGTTACCCCAACCTCGGGTGGTACGATCGGATTGACCTTTGAAGTGACCATAACGGTTTTTCCGACACCCATAGTAGCGGCAATTACCGGAGCATCGACAGTATGTGCCGGAGCACCAACTCAAATGGCGAATGCAACCCCTGGTGGAATCTGGTCAAGCGGTGCCAACGTAACTATTAATTCCAACGGAAAAGTAACGACGTTGTCTTCTGGAGGAGGTTCATCCTTAATTACCTATACCGTAACCAATGCGTTCGGATGCACCAATTCAGCGACCAAGCCCATAGGAATCAACTACTATCTGACCATTAATGATGTTTCTTTAACGGAAGGAAACGCAGGAACTAAAATTTTTACGTTCACCGTTAAAAAGCCGACAGGCATCGCTGTGACTTTTGATTATGCAACTTCAAATGGGTCAGCAACTGCTGGCTCAGATTATGTAGCTGCTTCAGGAACTAAAACCATAGCTGCCGGGGCTACATCTACGACCATCAGTGTTACCGTTAATGGCGATACAAAAATTGAAACGGACGAAACATTCATAGTAACAATTTCAACCGCAACGGCAGGTTTTACCATTATTAATGATTCCGGAATTGGTACCATTCGAAACGACGATACGGATTGCAGTTTTCTAAGCAATACAGGCTTTGAGGAAATCATCAACACCTCACCACCGATACACGTTGCTTTGGGTTTATTGGGAGAACAGGAATTCATTCAGACTGCGAAAGCTCATGTGCCTTTCTGGAACACGACCGCATCAGACAACCAGATTGAAATATGGGCCAGTGGCTTTGGTGGCGTTACGTCCTTTACAGGAAATCAATTTGCTGAACTCAATTGCAATGCAGTTGGTACACTCTATCAGGATTTTAATTCCGGCTCCGGTGGATTAGTGGAAATTTCCTTTGCACACAGAGGTCGTGCGGGATTTGCCAACGACATGAGTGTAGCCATTGAACCATCCCCCATTGGTAGTGGGGCAAAGGTAGTTTTAGGAACCTTCTCAGCACTTACTACTGCCTGGACGGTTCATACGGTGTCCTATACACTTCTTCCAAGTACAGGTTATGTGCTGAGTTTTATTTCACTACCCGAATTCGGTGCTTCAGATGGTGGAAATTTCCTGGATGCCATTACAATAAACTGTCCATCAATAGCAGGTAATGTTTATAACGATATTGACGGCTCAGATAGTCCAAACATGGTGGACGGTGCCGGTCTCAGTACGATTGAGGGACAACCCTTGTACGCCACTCTGGTTGACGGTGCTGGCGTTTCTGCCGGATCAACAGCTGTTTTGTCAGATGGAAGCTATTTGTTTACAGGCACTTATAGTATTTTCAATGTCTTGATTTCTACAACCAATTATGGTATAGGTGTCAATCTACCAACAGCGTCAATGCCTCCGGGATGGATTTTTAATGGCGAAATTAATAACAACGAAACAAATTCATTGACAGGTAATGACGGGACTGCGAATGGCAAGGTCGTGAATGTTCCTGTCGGTTCTGAAACAAACGTGAACTTTGGGATCATTTATCAAACACCTTATATTTACAATTTGTTCGACACCATTTGCAGTGGTAGTTCCTTTAACATTGTTCCGGTTGATAGTGTCGATGGCTTTGTGCCTGCCGGGGTAACCTACAGTTGGTTAGCTCCGGATGGAACAGGTTTTACCGGAGGGGCAGCAAGTAGTGGTTCAGTCAATAGTATTAGCGGTTCGTTGGTAAATGCGACAAATGCTCCGGTAACGGCATCCTATACGGTCACCCCAACTTTTAATAGTTCAGCCTGCTCAACTTTTGTTGTGGAAGTAACCGTAAAGCCATTGCCCACAGTAGCGGCAATAACCGGATTTGCAACGGTATGCGTAGGGTCTACAATACAATTGGCAGATAGTATTATCGGTGGGGCATGGGCAAGCCATTCTCCGGCAATAGCAACAGTAGATGCTTCTACAGGCCTGGTAACTGGTCTAACAGCAGGTACAGCGACCATCGCCTATTTTGTCAACATCAACGGCTGCACAGGCTTCGCAACAAAGTCAGTAACGGTATATGCTTTACCGGCAGTGGGTGCTATAACCGGCACGTCAACGATGTGCGTGGGTTCAACGACTCAACTGACGGATACCACCGGCGGCGGTGTCTGGTCAAGCGGTACTCCGGCGGTAGCGAGTATCAGCGCCAGTGGACTAGTAACAGGCGTAACGGCAGGGACAGACACCATCACCTACACCGTCACCAATAGCAATGGCTGTACAAGCTTTGTGACAAAAGAAATAACAGTAAACGCTTTACCTGCAACTCCGGTAATCACGGGTACGGTAACGGTCTGTATTGGGAATACGACACAATTGACGGGTACGACCATCGGAGGATCCTGGTATAGTGATCCTACCGATATTGCAACAGTAAGTCCACCTACTATGGTTGACCCTGGTGGTCTGGTAACAGGTCTGGCGGCCGGGACGGCCACCATCACCTATACCGTCAGCAATGGCGGCGGTTGTTCAAGCTTTGTAACAAAGGTAATAACGGTATCAGCTTTGCCGGTAGTGGGTGCCATCACCGGCACGTCAACGATGTGCGTGGGTTCGACCACCCAACTGGCGGATACCACCGGCGGCGGTGTCTGGTCTGGCAGTACTCCGGCCGTAGCGACAATCAGCGCGGGTGGTTTGGTAGCAGGCATTGCAGCAGGGACAGACACCATCACCTATACCGTCACCAATGGCGGCGGTTGTTCAAGCTTTGTAACAAAGGTAATAACGGTATCAGCTTTGCCGGTAGTGGGTGCCATCACCGGCACGGCAACGATGTGCGTGGGTGCGACAACCCAACTGGCGGATACCACTGGCGGCGGGGTCTGGTCAAGCGGCACTCCGGCAATAGCAACTGTGAATGCTTCTACTGGTCTGGTAACAGGCCTGGCGGCCGGGACGGCCACCATCACCTA
>Ga0209123_1000404_pt1 | contig 58362 bp, 41 predicted proteins | sample BarGraIncu00431A_FD_184500 | JGI IMG/M metagenome (GOLD analysis project Ga0209123, IMG submission 184500) | Arctic peat soil microbial communities from Barrow, Alaska, USA - Barrow Graham LP Incubations 004-31A (SPAdes) (version 2) | ecosystem: Environmental > Terrestrial > Soil > Wetlands >... | reverse complement strand
CTCATTTTTAAAGTTTTCATATTCATTATAATTTTAAAGTTGTGATATAGCAGTTGCAAGCTACATCGTTTATTTTGTTTATTCAATGGCAACTATAAGCACCGTGCACTGAACTTATCATTGAATTAATAAAATCTCATTTTATACACGACTTGATTGTTAATATGTAGTTATAATCAATAAGAACTCACTCTCCAAAAATATCTTTCAACACTTTATCCAGATCCTTTTCATTTTCTTCCGAATATCCCACCCATTTACCGATTATTTTCCCATCTTTATCAATTAGTATATATCTTGGAATGCCTTCGGTTGGATATTTTTCTTCAATATCTTCTTTATTTATATAACCTTGAATGAATTTTATAAATTCTTGTATATATAAAACTTGAGGCCAAATAAATATCTGTTGTTTGTTTATAGAAGATTTCCAATCTTCTATTGAACGATCTGATGAAATACCAATAATTTCTAAACCTTTATTATGGTATTTTAGATAAATATTTTTCAAATATGGAAGTCCTTTAATACAAGGAGAGCACCAACTTGCCCAAAAATCAAGTAAAACGTAATTAGTCGCCCTATATCCAGATAGAATAATCGGCTTTCCATTCATATCTGGAGAGTTGAAATTAGGTGCAAACTTACCTATTTCTGTGTTTTCTCTTTTTTTTAGATAATTATTGAGAATTATACCCTGTTGACTGTTTTTTACTTTATCAGCTATTTTGTCAAATGCTGATCTTACTGAATTAGTACTTAAATATCCTTTTGATAAATATACCAAGCATCTTTGAGAGAGTAAAGGATAGTAAGAGTTTGGATAGGTTAGTAGTAGATGTAATGCTGTGTCAGCTAAACATTTATAAATTATGTCCTTTTGCTTTTGTAAAAACTCTCTTTTATCAGATAAAGTTTTATAAACTATATTGTCATTGGGTATGCTATCTAATTGTTTATCTATTAAATTCATTTGCTCATAATTCTCGTCTAATAGTTTGTCTAATTTCTCAGTTTTGAGTTCCATCAGCTCATATTCATGATGTGTTTTTGATCCCATTAATTTAAATTTATTGGAATGGTTTTTTGTAATAAAAAAATTCATTTGGGTAGGTTCAATGTATAATTTGACATCTATTTTCTCAATTTTTAGTTTTGCCTCTACCGGTTCATTTAAGGTTCCTTTTAACAAAAAGGAACCTTTTTGAATTAAAGCTGTTAGTTTAATTTGTTCCCGGTTGTTATTTGAAAATATAGAATACGATAATACAGCATTACCAGAAACAGCACCTTTAATTTTACCATATAAAATGAAACGAGATGGTGCTGAATATGTATCCAGAAAAGTTATAAAGAGCAGAAAGAGGCATACTGATTTTTTCATGTTTTCTTAGTTTAATAAGGTTGTGAAACATTTAATATTTCACAACCTCTTAAAATAATTTCAGATTTAATATTACTTATAACAATAGCCTTGATGACATCCATTGCCTTTACAACAGTCGCTATTCGATTGACACGCAAAATCAGCGCAGCCACTACTACTACTTCCTGCCATAACCTTTCTCATCTCAGCTCTACTGAGTTTACCTTGAATGTTTGCAAGGCTCATTTTTAAAGTTTTCATATTCATTATAATTTTAAAGTTGTGATATAGCAGTTGCAAGCTACATCGTTTATTTTGTTTATTCAATGGCAACTATAAGCACCGTGCACTGAACTTATCATTGAATTTGCCAAATAAAAATTTTAATCTATTCCAAAAGGAAATACTGCAAATCTTCAATATCATAAGCATCGGGCAATTGATAACCATTAACAAAAATAGTTGGAGTAGCTATTATTTCCATGTCATTGCACCATTTAAACATAGCTTCTATTTTATCTGCTTGTTTCGCGTGTTCAACATCCATTGGATATTTCAAGGCAAATTGGTCATAATCTTTTTTGTCGGCTAAATACCAATCATCTAACGCCTGTTTAATTATTTCATCGCCTTTATTCTGATTACTAATAGTCAACAAGTGACTAACAGGACTAAAAGCCAGGTGTCTAGGATCGTTAGGTGTAGTGAATATTATTTTGACTTTTAAATCGGATATTTCGTCCAATAATCTTTCAATTTTCGGGTGCGCCTTAGCACAAGGTCCACAATATGGATTGCATACTTTTATCAATGTATTTGTTGCATAGGGATTTCCCAAATCAATTCCAACTCCTTCTGTAGAAACTGTAATTAGTTTTTGCTTCTTTGAGAGCGTATCAAATATCTCCGAATTAAATTTGATGCGCAGGTATTCTCTTTTTGTATTTTTAGCTTCCTGTAATTTCAATAAATAGGGTTTTAAGGCATACCAGAGTAATACCGGAATAAGATAAAGCAGGGTACTCTTAATGACTACATCAACAGAAAATTGATTGATTGGAAGCAATAGTTCGTTAGCAATAATATTAATGCCGCCCAACACCAATAATGCCTGAACCGAAAGACACAATATACACCACTGCTTTGCAACACGAGCCTGATAATAAATAGAAAAAACGGTATAGGGTAAAGCTAAGATATTCAGATAGCCGATTATTGATAATGAATCAGTAAGTGGGGTTATAAAAAGTAAAGTGAGAAATCCGCCTGCAAAATAGAAAAACCCAACTTCGCTCCAACTTAACCAACTTAATACTTTAGATTGTTTACTACTCAGTATGGCATCGCAATTACCTTTTACAATACCGGTACAAACCTTATGAAGAAGAGGGTTGTTACTGTCAATTTCATACCAGAGTAAAAGTGAGGTCACTATAACTCCGGCAAATAGAATAGAGTATTGTAAATAAACAGCCACGATATTGTCGACATTGCCTGTTTCCAAATTTTGTTGTAAAAATAGTGAAAAAATAATTACCAGTAATGTGAATAGTGAAATTGGAATTAAACTTTTAATGAAGGATTTCCTCTTGTTTGCTTCAAAGTCCTTTTCACCCGACTGCTCATTTTTTTCGGCTATCAGATAAACCCCATTCCACCTTTTCAGAAAAGATTCTTTACTCTCTGTAAGCTTTTTATTTTGCTTGGTGGAATATAGCTTAACTTCACTCTCTGAAACTTCTGTGACTATTTCCAACGGAGTCTCGACATGTCTTGTATAAGCCACGAAAGGGGTAGGTAGTTGATCAATCTCTGCCACTTCAATTTTTCCTGCTGCATTAGGTACATTCCAGGCATTCAATGAGTCACTTATGCAAAGTAGACTAGGCCAATCCGGGTGATTTTGCAATGTATCATCCACGGTAGTATCAGTAACTCTTACGTTAAGTAATTTCAGAAAAGCAATGGTTGCTTTTACATTAGATTCCAATTTGTTAAACATGTTATTATATTTTTACTATTTATTATGTCAACTCCTAACCAGTATCGAAAGGTGCTGTTTATTTTAGTCGTATTTTCTGATAAAATTACATTTCATGGTAGAATTCCGCTTCTTTATAATTTGGAATTGCCGAGTAAACCATATTAAATACTCTTTCGTCCAACAATAATTTGGAATATCCATTAAAATGTGCCTGACAAGGATATGTATTCGTAATTCTATTATGTATCCTGTGATTCTCTATCGAGAAGTTATCCTCAAACCATTGATTTTTCAACTCATAGACCTTGTCTAAGTCTGAAGAAATAAATTCATTTCCAATATCGTTGTAGAACGCACAAAATATCTCACAATTAGTATCCAGCTTCATCCTATGTTTATTTTTAAGATAGCATTTAGACCAAACATATTGATTGCTATAGCTATAATTCTCATCTTCGTTATCATTTTCCTCGAGCAATTCCTTTATTAATCCTGCTTTTCCAATAAATCCTCCACTATTCAAATACATAAAGGGTGAATTTGTATTCTGATCAAAGAATATAGCCATACTTTTATCTGGCCAGCATTTTAAGTCGGTGGAAAATAGCAGGTCTGTATTAAATTTGTAGAATTTCTCGAGGATTTCATTTTCTGGAGCCAGAAAAACAGCATCTGTCCCATCAGTAAATAAGATCAGTTCGTTATCGTCCATTTCGGATAAATAAGTTTGCAGAAATTGATCTTTTAATCGTAAAGAATAAAAATCGGATTCTTTAGATACAAGAGTTACAAGCTCAAGACCATTGAGGGCGCAAGAGGTTCTTAATAGATTAAATATCTTATTGCTTGTATCATTTATAACGGTTACTATTTTCATGATGAAGTTTTTTGATTTCTTATTATATTTCTGGCGCGTATTGAGCACATTGACTTTAAATATCAGCAATTCATTGTGATGTCGCACTTTTTTTTGCGTTCACGCACCTATTAAGTTGGCTATATTATTTAGACTAATGTAATTGATATCTGCTATATCTTGTATGATACACCTTACAGCAACAAAAAATACATACGTCAAATTGAGTGTTTTCTTTACGCCATACAGAGAGTCTGCGCATAAACTAAAAACCCAAAATCCAGTCTGTTTTCTGAAATAGTAGTTAACTACTTATATTTGTTTCACTTCGTTGTCGTCATTAGTTTCTATATATTTGGTCACATAATAATTGTCTGGAATAACTTGATTTTAATAGTTTTATTCTAACCATCAAAGCAGAACCCCCGCCCATACAAGCAAGGATTCCGCTTTAATTATTTAGTTACTTTGTTTCAGTAGGTGAATCATTTTTAGGAGGAGTTGGGCGGCTGTTGTTGGCAGCTTTTACTAATACGTCCAGCTTAGCATCAAGTTCATTCCAGCCTGGCAGTTGGTTCATGGCTTTCACCACATTGAGATAATTGCGCATAGCGCTTTCCATAGTTTTACGGAACGACGAGGCCGATTCCATAGTGTGAAGTTCGGAATTTTCGCCGGCAATCTCTAGATACAATATTTCGAATGCTGTTTGGGCATCACTTATCTCGGCCACCACAGGGGTGAGCAGCATATGTTCTATTTTCGCTGCATTTTGTGGCTTATTTAGTTCTTCGAGCAACTTTTTCATTTGCGCCGTTTCCTGAGCCCATTTATAGCGGTCCAAATCAATGCCGTATTTTACAATAATAGCATAAATGTCTTTGGCATCTTGCTGATAAGGGGAGCTACTAAGCTTAGTATATCCAAGCAAAACAAATTTGAGTCCTCCAAACGGAGTATCACGTTTCTTATCAGCTGCAATAAGCAATTTGCTTTTGCCACTGAAAGCATTTTTGGTATAAACGGCATCGTACTCGTTATACACAGTTTTTACTGCTGCCAGTAATGGATTGCCTTTTACTACTGCAAAAGCAGGTTCATCGGAAGTGGTAATAGTACGTTGGCTGAGTGCAGCCAAATCTTTGGTACTTAAATCTGTGAGATTCATTTTCATAAAAAAAGAGATTTTTAAAGTTATTATTAAGGGTAATCTAATATTTTACAAAAAAACGTCGGGAGAGTTATTTCAAGGTTGAAATAACCTTCCCGGTATATCGGGAGAATTATTTCAGGATTGAAATAACCTTCCCGGAATGTCGGGAGAATTGTTTCAGGGTTGAAATAACCTTCCCGGAATGTCGGGAGAGTTGTTTCAGGATTGAAATAACCTTCCCGGAATGTCGGGAGAGTTGTTTCAGGGTTGAAATAAGCTTCCCGGAATGTCGGGAGAGTTGTTTCAGTATAAAAAAGTATTTCGCAAATTCATTATTTAGCCCGAGCCGAATATAAACGTAATACAGCCAATACTTGATTGGCACAAAAAATGGCATTTAGTTCCTGCTGCTATTTGAAGTCGTAAAAATAGCCGATTTATTATTAACTGTGTATAATATTTTTCTCATTTTTTTCTCATTTTAATCTAATTATTCGTATATTTGACCCGTTTAAACTTAAATCGGCATAAATTCTGTATGTAAACACTATTTTAAATCATTTTTTTAAAATGCCATGTTTTAAGAGAAACCTATACAGTTATTGGAAAAAAGGACAAATATAAATTTGTTGGAGGCAGATAGTGAACAATTAGCCATTTCACTATTATCCTCAACCATGTAAGTTAATATCGCGATGTAAATGATTAAACGTATTGACAAAAAAAACAACCTTGAAAAAAACTATTATGAGAAAAGTATTATTGATTGAAGATGATTTTAATCTGGCATTTTTACTGAGAGATAGTCTGGAAAATGAAGGGTTTGATGTATTTCACTTACCCAATGGAGAGGAAATGATGGCAGTGATTAATGATTTTTGTTCACACCCACCCGACATCATATTGCTGGACGTAAATTTGGGAGGAATTATTGACGGTTTTGAATTAAGTAGAAAAATCAGGCAAAGAAGCCAGGTTCCTATTATTTTCACTACCGGCCGCACCGATATAGAAGATGTACAGGAAGGATTTAAAATTGGGAATGTAGATTATCTGAAAAAACCATTCGGTATGCGAGAACTGGTTTTGCGAATGAACGAATTATTGGCACGCAATCAGACCGACTCAATCTGGTTGGAAAGAACAAACGCAGAACCCCATAAAATTTATCAAATCGGGAAATACATGTTTAACCCCATGAATCATTGTTTGAAATCTGCGGATGAAAAAATTCATTTACAAAAAAATGAATGTACAGTACTAAAGCTTTTGTGTAAAAACAAAAATCAGGTACTCACTAAAAATGAAATTATGGAAGCTGTGTGGCCCAATGAGGATATAAAATTAAAAGAAGCATCACTACATAATATACTATCATCGCTCCGCACTAAGTTAAGCAAAGAAGAACTGGTAGATATTCACACCATTCCTAAAACCGGATACCAACTGGTGCTATAACATATTACAAAAAAGACCTGATTGAGTTTCTTCAATCAGGTCTTTTGTTTTAATGTTTTGAGTTTTATTCAAACATATTCCGGAAATGTGTAAAGAAATTTCGGGAAGCTGCTGCATTAGGTTTCACATTATCGGAATGTCCTAATTTTTCCATTGATGCTTTTTCTTCTTTATTCAAATTTTCGGGAATATAAACTCCTATGTTTACCAATAAATCACCTGTTCCGTATCGGTTCACGTTTGGCAATCCTTTGCCACGCAAGCGCAATACTTTACCGGGTTGAGTACCGGGAGCAATAGTTACTTTCACCTTTCCTTCCACGGTTGGTACCTCCACCGAACCACCGAGCGTAGCTAGCGGAACAGTAAGCAACAAGTTGTAGATTAAATCATTTTCGTCGCGGATCAGTTCCGGATGCGGTTCTTCTTCCACCAGTACCAGTAAATCGCCGTTCACTCCTCCCCTACGTGCTGCATTTCCTTTTCCACTCATCGACAGTTGCATGCCTTCCATAACTCCGGCCGGAATGTTGATGGTAATAACTTCATCTTCTTTTACAACTCCTTCGCCATTACAATGCGTACATTTATCTTTTACAATTTTGCCTTCGCCGTTACAGGTTGGACATTCGGCAGCAGTTTGCATTTGACCCAAAATGGTTTGCTGTACGCGCATTACACGTCCTTGTCCGTTACAAGTGGTACAAGTTACAGGTGATGAACCGGGAGCTGCTCCTGTACCGTTACAATGCGAACAGGAAACTGCTTTTTTTACTTTTATTTTCTTTTCTACACCGGCTGCTACTTCCTGCAAAGTAAGTTTTACTTTCACACGTAAATCCGAACCCTTACGCACACGTTGTCCGCCACTACGCTGTCCGCCACCGCCAAAACCGCTGAACCCACCGAAATGTCCACCGAAAATATCTCCGAAATGAGAGAAAATATCTTCCATGTTCATGTTCGCACCGCCAAATCCACCTCCGGCAGCACCACCTACTCCGGCGTGTCCGTATTGATCGTAACGCTGGCGCTTGTCAGCATCACTGAGCACTTCATAAGCCTCGGCAGCTTCTTTAAAATTTTCTTCAGAAACTTTGTCCCCGGGATTTTTATCGGGGTGATATTGTATTGCTTTTTTGCGATATGCCTTTTTTATTTCTTCAGCAGAAGCTGATTTAGAAACTCCAAGTATTTCGTAGTAATCTCTTTTTGACATAATTATAAATATGCTAATTTGGCAATATGCGAATGTGCCAATATTTAAATTTAGAAATTCAGTTGCCTTTTTTCAACCAGGAACTAATCACTGTACGGATAAGTCTCGACTTGTCCCCAACCATGATTACTCTCCTACAACAACTTTTGAGAAACGAATCACTTTTTCATTCATCGTATACCCTTTTGAAACGCAATCGATAATTTTACCTTTTTGTTCTGCCGTTGGAGCCGGAAATGTAGTAATTGCTTCGTGAAACTCCGTATTAAAATTCTCATTTTCTGTAGGAATTGCTTTCACTCCATTTTGACTCAAGAAAGCTAAAAACTTAGCATATATCAAATCCACACCATCTTTCACAGCTTGCACATCGTCCGAAGTTTCCATGGCTTTAAGTCCACGTTCAAAATCGTCTACAAGCGGAAGCATATCAACCAACACTTTTTCACCGGCAGTCTTCAATAAATCCATCCGTTCTTTCAAAGTCCGTTTCCGATAGTTATCAAATTCGGCCATTAAACGTAGGTTTTTATCATTCATTTCAGTGAGCCTTTGCGCCATCAACTCTATTTCATCTACAATTTCATCAGCAGCTTGGTCGGTAGTTTCATTTGCATTTGTAGTTTCACAATTTTCACAGCTTTCTTTTACTTCCGGATTTTCCTCAGTATGCTTTGGTTTCTTCATATTATGTGTTTGTTATTTTCTCTTTTATTCAATATAATTGGTATTAAAACGCCATCAATAATTTTGCCAAAACACCCAATCTCAGTTTTTGGCAGAAATTGGGTGGCAAAATGGCAGAGACACAATTTTGGTTCCTTACTTTAGGACAAAAAGACTCCTCATTATTGAAATAATTCTTAGTTCTTACAAAAACTATGTACTTACATATTATTTTCTATGTAACCAGTTTACAAAGTGTTCAGGCTTTTCGTCAAATGTATACGCCTTATTGAGTGGCATTCCGTTGTTATCGAGCATTACATAGAAAGGCTGTGCATTAGCACCAAATTTAGAGCGTTGTAAATAACTCCATTTGTCACCAATGGTTTCTATCGAATTTGTTCGTCCATTTTCAGTTACTTCATAAGGTTTAGCAAGTGGTGTTTTGTCATCTACAAACAGTGATATCAGCACAAAATCTTTTTTAAGCAGCTCCTTAACTGTAGCATCTGTCCATACAGAAGCTTCCATTTTGCGACAATTCACACAACCAAAACCGGAAAAATCGACCACAACCGGTAGTTTTTTCTCAGCAGCATATGCCATTCCCAAATCATAATCGGTAAAAGCAGCATGAACATCATCGTTGTACAAATTAAAATCCTGAGTAGAAAGTGGTGGTGCAAAAGCACTGATTGCTTTAAGCGGAGCTCCCCATAATCCGGGAACCATATACACCGAAAATGCAAATGAAACTATAGCTAAAAATACACCTAAAACTGAAGTGTGTTTTGATTCACTATCATGCGCAAAACGTAATTTGCCTAATAAATACATACCCAGCAAAGCAAAAATCACAATCCAGATGGACAGAAAAACTTCACGGTCCAGAATGCGCCATCCGTAAGCCAAATCGGCAACAGAAAGAAATTTAAGAGCTAATGCCAATTCCAGAAATGCCAATACCACTTTCACGGAGTTAAGCCAACCACCGGATTTAGGCAAAGACTTAAGCCATGAAGGGAAAAGAGCAAACAAGCTAAAAGGAATGGATAATGCCACTGCAAATCCTAACATTCCAATAGCAGGTGCTAATATTGAGCCACTGGCTGACACTTGAACCAGCAGTGTACCGATAATAGGACCAGTGCATGAAAAGGAAACCAACACGAGTGTAAAAGCCATAAACAGGATACTGATAAAACCGGCTGTTGAATCGGCTTTTGCATCCAATTTAGTAGACCATGAAGCAGGTAAAGTGATTTCGAAAGCTCCAAAAAATGAAACCGCAAACAGCACCAACAATCCAAAGAAAAGCAGATTAAATACAGCATTGGTCGATAATCGGTTCAGCGCACTGGCTCCAAAAATCAACGTGATAAGTATGCCCAATACAACATAAATGAAGATAATAGCAAAACCGTACAAAACCGCATCGCGTTGTCCACGTTTTTTATTGTTGGAGCGTTTCAGAAAAAAGCTCACTGTCATTGGAATAATAGGCCAAACACAGGGAGTAAATAATGCCAAAAAACCACCCAGAAGTCCTGCAATAAATATAAGCCAAAGTGAAGTAGAACCCGATGAGCTCTGTGTTCCGCCAAAGGTTTTCAACTTTTGAATCACCGGAGTCCAGTAATCCGAAGTTTTTATGGGAGCAACAACCTTTGCTGTTTCTTTAGTCTTTGTGGCTCCCAATGTAAAAGGGCTTTTGCTAGGCGGCAAGCAACTTTGATCGTTGCAGGCCATAAATTCTATATATCCTTTTACTTTTATGGCTGATGCATCTGTGAATTTAATTTTTTGAATGAAAACGGCATCATTGACATACCAGTTTAATTCCATATCAAAATTAGCATCATGTTCCTTTAATAGTTTAGAAGGTGCTTCCAGTTCGCCAATTTTAGTCGCGTTTTCGATAGATTCAAAAACAATGGAAGTAGCATGCGGGCCCCCTTTGGGAAGGTTTAATCCATACAAATGCCATCCGTCTTCTATAGTGGCACGAATTTGAATTTCTGCAGTTTTCTCTCCGGTAATTTTCAATTCCTGACTCCACTTTACAGGTTCGAAAATTTGTCCGAACGAAGTTATGGCAATCAATGAAATTGATAGCGACAGTAAAAGTTTTTTAATCATATAAAGTTGTTTTTGTAGTTTAACAAAGTAGAAAGCTAAATGTTTCTTTTTATATCACAATTATCGAGTCAACATAAATTTAAAACTCACTCCAAAGTCGGATGATGAAACCGGATATGAAGAGGAAATAAGTGGTGAACTTGATTGTTTGTCATAAAATAGCTGAATATTGACTTTAGAGCTAAACACATAATCAGCCATAAATTTGAATGTAAATAATTTATTTCCACTCGAAGGTTGCGTAATGTCTTGATCTACCTGCCGTAGCAATGTCTTGATATCTTTGTAAGATAAATCGGCACTTAATTTCAAATCATTCTTCACTTTAGTTTGTTTGTCATTCTTAAGTTTTAGAATTACATCAAAGTCTTTCAACACATAACCAAGTCCAACAACATATTCATTCGTCGCAGATTCTATCAATTGTGTACTGGACAGATTTAAAATGATGTTACGCTGTTTACGAAATTCCAGCTTACCTGTCATACTGTTTTTCATTGCAACATTTATTCCAATTAACGGACTAAACTGCTCTGTAAGCGAAACATCTGAGATATTATATGCAGATGAAGGTATGGCATTGTTGGCGTTTTGCACATCGCTAATGTAACCTGAAGCGAAGTTATCAGATCCCAATCCTACCCAGGTAGAATAAGAAGTGTATGAACCAATACTATACTTACAAGTATAAGCATGAGTTAAACTTACAGACTTAAAATGATCTTTTACCCATGGGATATTAGATAATCCATCGTAGCTAATTCGCCAATTTGGCAAAACACTTAACAACGAAAGAAATGGATTGGTATTAACAGACTTCACATCACCACCGGTATAAGCTGCTAAAAATGCAGGAATAAGGACATCCGCCGAATTTGCCGAATATTGTCCGTTTTTGCTATCATAAGTTGTGCCAGCCAAAGCTGAATTTATGTTCTGCTTAAACAGATTTGTATCAGGATATTTTGTACCAACCAATTTTGAATTTAGTCTATCAGCTATTATTTGTCGATTTGCCAGAAAATTATTAAATAATTCAGAACTATAGTTATTCTTAGCAGTTCCGGTTGGTTTAAATGCAGTAGATAAAGCAATCAATGAGATATTATAACTTCCGGTGAAAGTCTGTGGCATTCCATCAAACATGTATTGAGTAGTCGTATTTTTAGCTTCATATCGCTTTGCATTTAAATCAATTTTCAAACCGGGAATAGGTTCCAATGACATTTTTATATCCAGATCGGATGTAAATGAATATGAAGCCGGTGTTACAACCGTATCGTTTAAAACCAACCAATCTTTATTAATTCTATTAATTGTATTTTTATCAACAAAACCAAAAACAAAATCGTAACCGGGAGATAAAACTCCATCAACATTTTGCTGACCCAGAAAATTTGGCTGATTCTTGAAGCCAGGTAAAACCATGCTATTTGATTCACGATACGTAAATGAGGCTCTACGCACCATCATCATCATACGAGCTACAAAATCGACGGTTTTTGCTGCCGGATTCAGAAAATTCGGATCCTGACTAACTAAAGTAATTAGGACACTATCAGCTTTTACAGTTGGTGTAATCACTATCGAAGTTGCATTTTTAATTTTGAAATTTATCGGTATATTCTTACCGTGCCTATCAATAGCTGTTAGTTTAAAAGTTTCACTTCCTAATCGGTGGTTGATTGTCAATAATTTATTTTTTTCAAGATTTACATTCTGCGTAAAAGTTCTTGATTGGAATTTTGGTTTATTATTCGATTGAGAACCAAATCGCCGATTAACATCCTTCAAATATTTGACCTTATTATACAAATTTTCAAAATTAAACTGACCATCAACTTGCCATGCTCCCATTGTTGTGGCAACATTGCCTATGTCTGTACCACCCTGAATAGTTGCAGTTCTATTCCAATTATAATTAGAGTTGTAAGATGCGTTTGATGTTATCCAATCAAAAATAGGAATTTTATTAATTGGCAAATTCCACGATGCTGTAAATACTTGTTGATAACTGTATGGAGTCCCCAGCTTGCGGATACTGGACATAACAGTATCACGCCATAATTCGTAATATTGCTTCCCTATTTCCGGAGTGTTATTCGGTTCATAGATATTCGCATTCATGGCAGTCTGAAATGTGAATTTCATTGATTTTGTCAAATCATAAGTCATATTAAACTGCCGGTTCCACATGAAATTATGGCTTGAAGTCAAGTCCATATTATTAACAGAAGTCCCGGAAGAAAGAGCATCCAGATTCCTCAATTTTACTTGTGAATACTGACGATCCATATTCGTATTAAAGCTTAACAAACTTGGCAAATAATTAAAATTAAAATCTTTAATGATTCTAAAGACCGGACTGCTCAACGCTTTTACATTTTTGAATGGCTCTACAGGATGTGGATTAAATGAAAAACTATAGTCTATTGCTGCACGTTGGTCCTTTACCAGATTTTGTTCGATTTCCGAACTATGTTGATTTGATTCAGTGTACGCATAACTAAAAGTAACATTGGAAGGATCATAAAACTGTGGGGTTTTACTTTTTACATTCACTTTTGCACCTGTTATATTGAAACTTTTTGTAGTATTCACAGTTTGTGACACTAATTTCAATGAGTCTTTGGCTGCTTGAGTATTTGCATTGTTCAATGCATCAGACATCAAAATGTCTTGATCTAACGGATTATATTTTGGAGTTAATGTTTCATTCGTATAGGAAAAATAAGCTGGAATTTTCAATTTCGCTTTTTCAGGGAAAAAGCGACCTAATTCCATTGAAGTTGAGAAATTTATTTGTGATAAATCATCCATACGCCTGGTAGTCACATTACTCTCAATTCCGCCATATCCGGCGCTTTCATGACGTCCGGAGAAGTTCACAGTCCCAACATCCGACAAACTAATGGCCATATTGCCCATCGCTGCCCATCCACCGGATTCATCAAACTGAGACATGCGCATTTCGTCTACCCAAACTTCACCCGATTTTGTACCAGTGCTACTGTTTCGGACTCCAATCATTATATTTTCCACATCCGAAATGGTTGGGTTTCCAACAATTGTAATCTTATTCAATGGTTTATCCGGATCATAAACTACATAAGGAATTGTATTTGAAACATTTGCAGTACCACTTTGTTTTGCGTTATTGCGTTTCAGTTTGGCATTGGTTAGTAAGTCAAAAGAGAAATCAAACATGTTTTCGGGGTACCAAACAGTCTGCTGATCTGTAAGCTTATTGCCATCGTAATGGGAGTTAGCAGGAGTTAAACGCAATGGAATCTCATATTCGTAATAATTACTCACCATATCTGAACCAATGCGGATAAAACAGCTCAACTCATGATCTTTGAGGTTATAGGAGTCATCCGTCATTTTTTCGGCATGAACAAACATTTGCATCCGCTTATACTGACGCATATCATAAGCCGTGTTTTTATAAACGGCCTTGGCTTCTCCAGCTGGCAAATCGTTTACACGAAGAACCATTGATTGTTCATTTTGCAACAACAGCTGTGGTTGCCCCGGATCTGTTTGGCGAGTGACTCCCGGAGGTAAAATATAATTTACAGGCGATTTACTACCATTCTCCTCAATATTTACAGCCTGAACATCCAGTTGCCCTGCATTTGAAGGTGCAGTACCGGTTGTGTATAAATTATCAGCATAACCACGCCATTCACCACGCACCAAATCCAGTGTTGCCAAACGTAAAGTAGCTGCTTTATCAAAATTTGTCATGAACATACGAATAAAACGTATAGATTTAAAATTATTGATAGTTCCAATTTTACTTTCGGGCTTATTGATAGGAATTTTAAACTGATACCAGGTAACATTCTCTGTTTTACCATTTTTAAGCTGAACCTGTGATGTAATTTTATCGGTAATGTTATTAGAACCAATATTCATTTGGTCCTTATTGATTTTAATATGATATTGATAATAATTTTCATATTCATTCATAGTATTATCGTTATTAATATCTTCACCATCAGGGATTGAAGTTGCAGAAGTTGCGTAAGATTCTGTAACATTGCTTGCATCAGGAGAGTTTCCTTCAACTCCATTATAGTGTTTATATCGAGCCAGAATTCCAAGCTTTTTACTATCATAATCACTACCACGATAAAAATGGTAATTGTCTCCTGCAGGGTCATTTAGCGGTGAAAATTGATCGTCTTTCATTTTAGCAAGTTCATCAGGAGTAACTTTATGCGACACACCTGTGACATAATCGCTATACGTTGGAAAAATAAATTCATCGGCTGTAGACAATCCATCCAATCCCACATCCTGATTCTTTCGGGCTCCGGACGAATTATCAAAAGCATTAACTGTTGATTGAATTAAAGGTACCCTTCCCCATACAGTATTTTCTGTATTAGTAGTACTGCCATCAATAGGTAATCCATTTTCAAACATTTTTTTTCCGTCTTTCAGTATATCCTCACTAACATCTCCTAAGTTTAAATATAAATCTCCGTTTCTCCCTGCTGCCATTCCTCCATCAACATATGGATCCATCATCCAAAATTCTACATATTCAATATTAGCAGTTTCAAAATCAGTTGCATCTAATTTCCGCATTATTCCACCCCAACGATTTTGTGGATTCATCAAAGTACCATCAGGATTCATTCCGGCTACGTCCAGATTGTAAGGTCCACGCTCATTCGGATAATAGGACATATTTAAAATAGTCATTCGCGAAGATTGGGTCGCTAATGTTTGTTTATTAGGGAAAATTTCCTGTTCGGGAATATCACGTGTCAGGTTATTTGAAAGCGAGTCAACGCTATTCCTGATATAATCCGGATTCGATTGAGTATCACTGTTATTAAAAAGTGGATCTACATTATACCATGAAAATAATGCCCTATTCTTTCCATAATCAATATTGTTATTTAATTTAGATTCAGGGAAAGTAGGAGAGGAGGGTGTACTGGCAAGATACCAGTTTACCGGATAATGAATATCTATGGATGTTTGCGTAGATTCGAAATCATCAATATAAGCTAAACCAGCGCTGCTTATTACACTAGAATGGCCCGGAATTAATTGAGCGACTTCCGCATTCACAGCAATTGATGACGGTTTTACAGCATTTACAAAAGGCAGCACATTTAATATATTTGTCAAAAGTTGGGATTCCGTTCGCCAGGAAGTATTCATTCCCCAAATAGTATTGGAAATAGGTTCACTGCCAGTATTTACTTTGGTTGTCAACGGCATTTCCGAAAGATGCATTACAGTACCTCCAAGACTAAAATCTTTATTGAATTTATATTCTAAATGAGTTCCTACCAATGTTTTACGCTGCATACTAAACATTGACTGATTTTCAAGCTTCACATCTATTTTTGTTCCTGATGCTAACAGGGACTGATTTATAATTGTAACACTTCCCATTGTATAATCAACAGTATAGTCCACATTTTCAGTTAATACAACACCTCCTGCTGAAACTGACACCGATCCGCGAGGTATATTTGATGCATTAAGTCTAATTTCTGAACCAGAGGACGCTTTATATTCACCAACCAGATGAAACTTATTTTTATTACTATATTGTTGAGCTGCGACCAATGTGGAATCATACAATTCCTGATAAATATATTTATCGGCAATAATAGAATCGCCTATTTCTTGTTTTAAATGCGAGCCAAATGGTTCAAGTACTGGAAAAATAATTCTCCCTGTAGATGATTGAGCTGTAAGGCCTTCCACATAATCGAACTTACCATCAGGGTTTAGGGCATTTTTAGAGTCTAATCGATCCAGATTCATCACACGTAGCAGAATTTTATTTTTGATTTTCCCCTCTGTGAGATACTGCATTTGAGTACCTACTGAATCATTTCTGTAAACTATATCTAATTTAAATTTGTCGGGTTGAATTTGATATGCACCTAAACTGTACACATTTTTCATCATCAAATCCCATGATTTTAATTTTGGTGACTGAGTAGTTCCTTTCAACAATTTAACTACTAAAGCCTTAGGCGCAGTAATAGCATCTGTTGAAAATTCTCCAACCTGATAAACTTGCCCCTTGTATGTATATTCATACGCAACGCCCAAAACTTCATCCGGATTTAAAGTATTTCTTAAGGAAATTATACCCAATGTAGGACTAAATGTATATTCTGAAGGATCAAGTTTTCGTGCACTTTCAATTTTTTCATAATCTGAACCTCCTACCAGAAAACCAAAATCTGAGGTCAATATTGAATTCGTTTTTTGAATGCTTCTTATTGAGTCAATTGACGTAATTTTGGAATACAAATCATTATCAGTATTGAAAGGTGCATCCGTCGATGAAGTCACATTCCAGTTTTTATTGCCTATTTCTTTTGTTTCTGCCAAATCCATAAAAGCAATTATATTTCGCGCCTGATCGTACTTTCCACTCTTATTAGTCACCCAGGCTTCAATTCGGTTAATAGTAATTCCTGAAGAAATATATGGAAGTTTACTCATATTACTTTCATATTTATCCCTAAAATAATGAGCTAAAAAGAAATGTCTGTTTTCATCGTATTTATCAATGGCTATATCAAATTTTGTAGTTTGAACTCCGCCTTTAGAACTCACTGTTTGGGTTTGAGATTCTTGTTGAGAAGCAATAGCTGTAACATTTAATCTACCAAATTGCAATTCAGTTTTAATACCGAATAAAGCAGTGCTACCAGTAATTAACGAACTATTAAGTGGCAAGCTTACATTTCCAGCCTCAATACTTTTTATAATATCGTCATCCTTACCTTTGTAAGCGAGCTTCACCATTTTTTGATCAAAATCAAAGCTGGACTCAGTGTTATAATTCAATCCAAAATTAACTTTATCGCCTACACTTCCGGCTACATTAAGTTGAATTTTTTCATTAAAATCAAGAATACTTGAATTCCTCATTTTCTCTGTTAACGCAGGATTGTCTATAGTGTTACTTTTTAAACCAAAAACCAGCTCTGCCGACCCTTGAGTTTTTATCTGAACTCCACCCGGGCCAAAAACCTTATCGGCAGGTCCAATATCAAATTTCATGTCGGATTTAGCAAATTTATCTTCATTATTAATAGCAGGTTTATTATTTATTTGCTTCCAATAACTCTGCATGTCCAATTTAGCCGAATAATCCCTATATTCTTGTTCAGTCATCAAAAAGGGTGTGGCAATTTCAGTATTTCCAACAAAAGTTCTCAACACATAGTTTCCTGTTTTTGTATCATATTCCACCACAGATTTTACATTATCGGGCTTGGGAGCGTCCATAGGATACTTCTTATTCAGGTCTTCGTAAGTATTTTGTGTGAATTTTTTAATTGGAAATTGTGGTTTGGTTGATTGAATTGTGTCTGACTGTTTAACAGAAATTACCGGAGCAAGTGAATCAAATGTGACTTCCTGGCTTCCACTTACCAATACGTAAGAAGAGCTAAGAGCAACAATGCAAAATATAAAAATTGATATTGTTTTATTTGAGAAAATCATATGTAAATTTTGCTTCTGTAAAAAAGGATTAGGCTTTAATAGAAACTAAGTATTGCCCTTAATCCATGAATTAAAATGATGACAAATTACATCATTTTAAGAGCCAATTTAATTAATTGTTCCACTTTAAGTGTAGGTTCTTCTTTCAAAATACGTTCAACTGTTTTTTGCGAAGCCGCCGACGCAAATCCAAGCATAACCAGTGCCGCTATGGCTTCTTCTTTTTGTTCCTGATGAGCATTAGTCGCAAAGTTCAACATATCACTCCCACCTACTCCTTTCACAATTTTATCCTTCAAATCTACAATGATGCGTTGCGCTGTTTTTATTCCAATACCTTTGATTCCATTCAAAGCAGTAACATTTCCAGAGGCTATCATTTCCTGAATTTCCTCTGCTGTATAGGATGACATAATCATTCTGGCAGTATTGGCACCAATACCTGAAACAGAGATTAACAGCAAAAATAACTGTCGCTCACTTTGAAGTCTGAAACCATAAAGGATATGTGCATCTTCGCGAATTGACTCATAGATAAACAATTTGGCTGAAGTATGTTCTCCAAGAAAAGAAAATGTAGGTAAAGTAATGTGGATAAAGTAGCCGACACCAGCCGTTTCGAGAACTACGCAGGCCGGAGTGAGTTCGGTAATTTCACCTTTTATGTAATCAATCATTTCGCTGAATCAGTTATAGTTATAAGCCTAATTTTTAACGTGCAAATATACTGATAATTTACCACCATTCAAAATGAAAATCCACTTCGAATTTAACTTGCACATCCTGTAGACTTCAATAACGCTATATTTAAAAAAATAGTACAAAATAGATGTAAAATAGCTCATTTTAAAACAAAATAATTCAAATAGAATAAATTCAAAATATTTCTGATATAAAGCTTATCTAAAACTAATTAGAATTAAAATCTCTATTGTAAAACAAACTTTTTTACAACTTGTTATAATTAATACATAATCCTATAAATTATTCTCTTAAAATAAATTTCAATAATTATACATATTTCAAACTTTTCTCTTATCTTTCGACAATTTTTAAAACTAAGTATTGAAGTCATGGAAAAAATCAGCACTACCGAAGTTCTTGACTGGGCAAAAGAATTCCTAACCAAGTCGGAAAATGAAATTACACAAGCAGAACTAAAAGAACAAAAAAAATACGCCATTCTCATTCAGAATCCAAACGACAAAACGCTACTGTCAAAAATGCTCGATGAATCGTCACAGATTCGCAACAATAAAAAGTTGGCGCGACGCATGAAATTGCTCATCAAGCGATACGGTGTTCCTGAATTTTTCAGTTCTTCAGACACATTTTTGCTAAAAATATTTACTTCTTTTGGATATTGGTTTGATTTTATAGCCGTGCCAATATTCAAAAAACGGCTTCGTTCCGACACTGCAAAAGTGATTATCAATGAAAAAGCATCGTTACTAAATCATCATTTAGCTGAACGAAGAAAACAAAAAATTGGACAAAATGTCAACTTACTTGGTGAAATTGTGCTCGGCAATGGAGAAGCAAATTACCGCTACAATCATTACCTTGATGCGTTGAAAGATCCTCAAATAAACTATATTTCTATCAAAATATCAGGTATTTATGCTCAAATAAATCCGCTCAATTACGACACTAATAAAATTGAACTTTGTGAACGTTTGACTCGTATTTACCAACAATCCATCGACTATCCTTATATTGATGAAAATGGCATTTCCAATTCAAAATTTGTGAATTTGGACATGGAAGAATATAAGGACACCGAGCTGACACTTGACGTATTCAAAACCGTGTTGAGCCTGCCCCAGTTTAAAAACTATTCTGCCGGAATTGTGGTACAGGCTTATTTGCCCGATGCGTGGAATTTTCAGACAGAGCTGTTGGAATTTGCAAAGAAAAGAGTTTTTGAGGGTGGTTCAGTACTAAAGATGCGTCTTGTAAAAGGTGCCAACCTACAAATGGAATCAATCATCTCAGCACTAAAAGGTTGGAAAAATCCTGTTTTGAGAAGTAAAATAGAAGTTGATGCCAATTACCTGCACATACTCGACCGTGCCCTGGAACCTGAAAATGCAAAAGCATTGCATATAGGAGTTGCGTCACACAACTTTTTCAGCATTGGTTACGCTTATTTATTGTGCAAAAAAAATAATGTGGAAGAAGAAGTTACATTCGAAATGCTCGAAGGCATGGCAAACCACTTGCCACGCGTTATGCGCAGCCTCGGAAAACAAATCATTCTTTACACACCTGTAGTTAAAACCGAACATTTCCTCAATGCGGTTTCCTACCTTGTTCGGCGATTGGACGAGAATACCGGAAAAGATAATTTCTTGAGCTATTCATTTAATTTAAAATACGGTAGCAAACAATGGAATTTCCTACAAGAACAATTCATTGAGGCATTTGCATTGAAAAATAAGATTGAATCAAAACCATTCCGAACACAAAACCGTAACGAAGAACTAAAAACTACAAACCCAGATACACATATTTTCAAAAACGAACCGGATACTAATTTTGATTTAAAACCAAACCGTTTGTGGGCTGATACAATTCGCAAAAACTGGAAAAAATTTCCTACTGAAGAGCCTTATCAGATTCCCATACAAATTGGTGAAAATGAAATACTTTCTGAAAAAAAATTGCTTTATTTTGATAGAAGCCAATCAGAAAGGGTTTGTGTTTGTGAAGCAAATTTATCAAACCTTCAAAAGATAAAAGAAATTATAGCTATCTCAGAAACGGATGCTTCTGACTGGAGAAAAACAAGTCTGGAAAAACGGAATAAAATACTTCATCAGGTGGCAGGCAATTTAAGTCAAAAACGAGGTGATTTGATTGGTTGCATGTCGTCAATTACAGGAAAGACTTTTGGAGAAGGCGATGTTGAAGTTTCAGAAGCCATCGATTTTTGCCGTTTCTACCCCATTTCCATGAAAATGTTTGCTGACTTAAAATCAATATCATTAACGCCAAAAGGTATCGTTTTAGTTATTCCTCCCTGGAACTTTCCATTAGCTATTCCAGTAGGTGGTGTAGCTGCAGCACTTTCCGGAGGGAATAGTGTAATTCTGAAACCTGCTTCAGTTGCTTTACCGGTGGCCTGGGAATTTGCCAAATGTTTTTGGGATGCAGGAGTTCCAAAAGATGCATTGCAAGTGGTTTGTACTGATGGGCGTGAACCATTAAACCATTTAACAACACATCCTTCCATTAAACACGTTATTTTAACAGGAGGAACCGATACTGCATTTCATTTATTGAAAAACAATCCAACTTGTCCACTTTCAGCAGAAACCGGTGGGAAAAACTTCATCATTCTTACAGGTAGTGGAGACCGCGACCATGCCATACAAAACATTGTAACTTCAGCTTTCAGTAATGCCGGTCAAAAATGCTCGGCATGTTCATTGCTTATGCTTGAAAAAGAAGTTTACGACGATCCTGCTTTTAAAACAAAACTGATTGATGCTGTTACAAGTATAAAAACAGGAAGTGTCTGGGATGGAGGCAATATTGTAGGACCAATGATTACTGCAGAAAATGATAAATTGTTGCATGCAATTAATAATATGGAAGAAGGTGAATGGTGGCTTGTAAAACCTGAATTTGTTGATCAAAAACACTTCATTCTAAAACCAACTGTAAAATGGGGAGTTACACGCGACAGTTATACTTTTAAAACAGAACTATTTGCACCACTTTTAGGGGTAGTTTGTATCGACAACTTACAACATGGCATCGATCTGGTCAATTCCTCAGAATATGGTTTAACATCCGGTTTACAGAGCTTGGACGAAACTGAACAACAACTGTGGAAAAACAATATTGAAGCTGGAAACCTGTATATTAATCGGGGTATAACTGGAGCCATTGTAAACCGTCAACCTTTCGGCGGAATGAAACGTTCGTCATTTGGTGGCGGAATTAAAGCAGGCGGTAGAAATTATGTAATTAATTTTGTGAATATATCCGAAAAAAACTCAGAGAACAAGACAACTAAAACGAACAATCAATTTAAGAATTTTTCGTCCCAATTAAATGGGCGCGAAAATAGTAGGTTTCAGACAGCTTTAGAGAGTTATATAGAAAATTGGGAAGCTGAATTTTCACTAGAGAAGGATATTCATCATTTAATGGGTGAGAAAAATACATTCCGATATCTGCCTCTAAAAAACATGGCTCTACGTGTTTTAGCAACCGATAACATGGTAGACATTTTCATGATTTTAGCAGCTTCCAGAATTGTAAAAACTCCGATTGAAATAAGTATCAGTGCTGAGGATTATAAACTGGAAGTTTTGAAAATCGGGTTATATAACGAATTTCCGCTGATAATTGAATCAGAAACAGAATTCATAAATAGAATGAATGATTACGAACGGGTTCGGGCTTGCGGCAACCAACTTTCATCTGAACTTTATCAAAAAGCAGCAAAATTGGGTAAACACATTGCAAATGCCAAACCTCTGATTGAAGGAAGATTAGAGCTACTTCATTACGTTAAAGAACAAAGCATTTCATTTGAATACCACCGATATGGAAGTATAACCGAAATACCTGAATAAAGAAATAGAGCTGGACACGTGAAAGTGTGTCCAGCTCTATTTCTTATTATTTCAAAATCTTAATAAAATTTCAAGCAAACAGGCTGGCCCACATGCATACGTTCGCCGGTATCGGTAAGCATTCCTGTTTTAGCATTCCGTGAGTACACAACTACTTTATCACTTAGCTGATTGGCTACAAGTACATATTCGCCATCAGGTGTAATCGCAAAGTTTCGGGGTTCAACTCCATCTGTCGGAAATTGCTGTACAAATGTTAATTTGCCATCCGTTCCTACAGAAAAGCAACTGATAACATTATCGGTACCACGATCGGTTGTATAAATAAAATGATAATCGGGAGAGAAAAATATCTCAGCAGCCCTAATTACTACGTTTTCTTTCTTTACGATATTTGTTTCTTGCAACATACTCAATCTACCATTTTTCATTCTCAGAACTGATAATGTACCATCAATCTCATGCAAAATATAGAGTAATTTTCCATCAGCACTAAAAGTTGCATGACGAGGTCCACTCCCCAATTTAACAGTAATGCTATCGAATGGAACTAAAACATCTTTTGTAGCATTTGAATTATACTGGTATACAGTCACTTTATCAGTTCCTAAATCATTCGCAATTACGAATTTCTTATCTTGCGTAAGAAGTACCTGGTGTACATGCGGAACACCCTGACGTTCAGCATTTACACTGCTTCCTGTATGTTGAATTACCTGCAAAGCATTTGTGATTGATCCATCCGCATTTCTTCCAAAAACGGAAATACTTCCTCCTGAATAATTGGCTGTAATCACATGATTCTTTGTGGCAAGTATATAACAAGGATCAGCTCCCTGAGCATCTACTTCATTCAGCCGGGTGAATTTCCCGCTTTTTATATCAAATGACAATGCAGTCACCTTACTTGCTTTACCATTTTCGTTCACAGTATATACAAATTTATAACTGGGTGAGAAAGCTAAAAAACTAGGATTAATAAGTCCTTCTTCAACCGATAATTTAGCAAAAACACCATTTTTCAAATTAATATCATAGGAATAAATCCCTTTACTACTTCCGGTATTAGTATAAGTTCCAACAATTAAACGATAGCTTTTTTTTTGAGCGCTAACTGAAAACATAAGTATTGAAATTAAAAAGATAAGTATTGATTTTTTCATATTTATAGAAATAAATAATTTCAAATTGACTCCATTATCAAGTCCCAAAAGTACATATTTTTCAAATATAAAAATGGCCTCGAAACAAAGTAAGTCCAAAATGCGTTATTTTTGTAAATTAAAAATCAAAAGAATAAATTTACAATTATGTCAGACAAACACATTATAAAAACAGAATGGAAAGGCGATATGGCTTTTGAAGCAGATATAAACGGTCATAAAATAATAATGGATGCACCTGTCGAAGGAGGTGGTCATAATTCAGGACCGGGTCCAAAAAAGTTGCAACTTGTGGCTTTAAGCGGTTGCACCGGAATGGACGTAGTTTCGATTCTCAAAAAAATGCGAGTAGATATTGAAAAATGCAACATTGAAGTTCAGGGAGATGTGACAGATGAAAATCCAAAGCAGTATTTCAAAATGCATGTAATATACAAGTTCACAGGTAAAAATCTACCAATGGAAAAACTTGAAAAAGCTGTAAAAATGTCGGAAGAAAGCTATTGTGGAGTTGAAGCACTATACAGAAAAGCTATCGAAGTTACTTCTGAAATTCAAATTATTGAATCTTAAACCAGTAATATATACATGGAGATAAATAGCATTTTTCAAAACAACAAGAAGTGGATTAAGGAAAAAGTAAAAACGGATAAAGATTATTTTAAAAAGCTTTCGTTGAGTCATAATCCTGAAATCCTGTATATTGGATGTTCGGATAGCCGTGTTACTGCTGAAGAACTTATGGGCGTTCAGCCCGGTGAAGTTTTTGTGCACCGCAACATTGCTAATATGGTTCCCAATACTGATTTGAGTGCCATGTCTGTAATAAATTTTGCAGTTAGTCATTTAAAAGTTAAACACATAGTTGTATGTGGACATTATTACTGCAACGGTGTGAAATCGGCTATGGAATCTGCCGACTTAGGGATCCTAAATCCCTGGTTGAGAAATATCAGGGATGTTTATCGACTGCACAAAACGGAATTAAATGCAATAACTGACGAAGATCAGAAATATAAAAGACTTGTAGAATTAAATGTTCAGGAACAATGTGTTAACATAATAAAAACTCCAGACGTTCAGAAAGCATACAAAGATCGATTACTTACAGTGCATGGTTGGGTTTTCGATATTCACAGCGGACAATTAATCGACTTAAAAATTGATTTTGATCACATTTTAGAAAGTATCATGGAGATTTATCGAATCATATAAATTCCCCGACCAGATTGCTTTTTAATATGCTAATCAGTTTGTTTTTTAATCTTTCACACATCGAACAGAGAAACCACTCTGTTTCATTCCGCCATAGCCGTAGATACCAATATTAGAATCAGTGTTCGAAAAACCAATAAAATAATCTTTAGAATAATGAACATTGGTACCTAATCCAAAAAAGATACAAGTGGTATTTATTTCTCTGAAATTACCGTAATCTATACGAAATCCACCAGGCATGGCTGTGAAACCGGAATTATTATTTTTAGTGAGATTATCACCAACAGAGGCAATAACTGTGGAAGCTAGCCAGCCTGAAGTGGAGGCCAACGATTTTGAAATATCTTCCGTCGACTTGCCATACGGACTATTATAACTTACTATACTTAGGAAATCCTGCAAGGTTTGCCATTCTGTATCAGTAGGTATATGCCAACCAATTGGTGCAATTAAACGTTTATCATTTAAAGCATACCAATTGTACAATCGTCCGAATCTTAATATTGAATCTTTATTGGTAGTATTATTATAAGTACAAAGAGCACCGGTATTTAATCCATCCCACATATTATTACTTTTCACGTTGGGAATAGTGTCTCCGTTTCTATATCTTGTTGTTTTTAAGTTTTCAGCCATCCATATTTGGGTGCCAATGGAAATTGTTTTATATACATTTCCATCTATGTCCTTTACATTTCCATATTTTAGATTAGAGTTAAAAACAATATCCGTATTTTGAGGTTCGTCAGTATTGCCGCAGCTGGTTGTAAAGCTAAAAACGAAATAAATTACACAAAAAGGGAACAACTTTATTATTTTCATATGTGAATAATTAATTCATAGAGTTGATAACTATGTATTCGTTTTTAACTCGAAAAAAGTAATACTTAGACTGTAACATTTCTGAAGTAAAAGAGTTTTGAACCTCATGCAAAATTAATTAAATAGCTGGAAAAGTTAGGTTTTAACAATAAAATATTGTAATTTTGAGAAATTCAGTCTAATTTTATCTTAAACACTTTTGCTCTTACGCTTATGAAACTCATTATAATTTCAAACAGACTTCCAATAAAAATATCTAATAACGAATCAAAAGAGCTCGAATTTGTTCGAAGTGAGGGTGGTTTGACAACTGGATTGGATTCATTAGACATGGAGATGGAAAAACATTGGATTGGGTGGCCCGGTGCAAATGTAGAAACTCAAGAAGAACAAGATGAGATAACAAAGCATTTAAATACATTCAAATTTCATCCCGTTTTTCTTTCACCCGAACAGGTTTTAAATTATTACGAAGGCTACAGCAACAGTACACTTTGGCCTCTTTGCCATTATTTTTATTCCTTTGTGGAGTATGAAAACAGATATTGGGAATCATATAAAGAGGTTAACGAACTATTTTGCCAGGCTGCTATTCCTTTTATCGAACCGGGAGATATTGTATGGATTCAGGATTATCAATTAATGCTGCTTCCACAGATGCTTCGAAATGCAATTAAAGATATTAATATCGGTTATTTCCATCATATTCCTTTTCCTTCTTACGAACTTTTCCGCATACTGCCCGAAAGAGCCGAACTTATGACCGGTCTTCTAGGAGCTGATCTGATTGGCTTTCATACACACGATTATATGAGGCACTTTGTGAGTGCGGCCGAACGCGTTCTGGACTTACGTTTTAAATTAGATCAAGTATTACTTAGTTCCCGAATTGCTTATGTTGATGCTTTCCCGATGAGCATTAATTACAAACTTTACAACGATGCCATCCTTCTACCTGAAGTTCAGGAAAAAGCGTTGGAACTGAAAAAAAACTTTGGCCCTCACAAACTGATTTTGTCGGTTGACAGACTTGATTACAGCAAAGGAATTCTTCATCGCCTGAAAGGATTTGCACTTTTTCTCGAAAAACATCCTGAATATAAAGAGAAAGTTTCGATGGCCATGATCATTGTACCTTCGCGCGACAATGTGGATCGGTATGCAGATTTAAAAACAAAAATAGACGAAACAATCGGGTCTATTAACGGAATGTATTCCACTATCAACTGGACTCCTGTTTATTATTTCTACCATTCCTTTGCCTTTGAAGAATTGGTGGCCATGTATCATATTGCTGATATTGCTCTGGTGACTCCACTCCGTGATGGAATGAATTTGGTTGCAAAAGAATATATGGCAGCAAAACGCAATAACCCGGGTGTATTGATTCTTAGCGAAATGGCCGGTGCTGCAGTAGAACTGAGAGAGGCAATCATTGTCAACCCTAACGATGTGGAAGAAATAGAACGAGCCATTCTCGAGGCACTTGAAATGCCAGAAGAAGATAAATTAAAGAAAATGCGCATTATGCAACAGCAAATTGAAAAGCACGATGTGAATAAGTGGGCGGCAGATTTTGTAAATGAGATGAAGATCATTAAAGAAAAAAATACTTTATTGAACAGTGAAAAGATTGATAATGTCACATTTCTGAAAATTAAGCAGGAATACAACTCAGCAAATAATAGTTTATTTATTTTGGACTACGATGGCACACTTGCCGGCTTCAAGAGTAAAGCCGAAGATGCTGTTCCTACTCAGGAATTAATGAAAATGCTGGAAAAACTAGCTTCAAATAAAAAAAACAAAGTTGTAATAAGCAGTGGTAGAGACAAAAATACTCTTGAAAAATGGTTTGGGCACTTACCTATTACATTGGCAGCAGAACATGGTGCCTACTTTAAGGAAGATGGAGTATGGAACAATAATGTGCCGGAAGAGCAACCGTGGGATGAAGAAATTTTAAATATATTACAAGCTTTTGTGGATAAAACGCCACGATCGAGAATGGAAGAAAAAGAAACTGCCTTGGTGTGGCATTTCCGAAACGTGGACGGTTGGTTGGCTTCTTTACGTGAGCAACAATTGATGGATGCGCTTATCACTCCATGTTCGCGCCAAAATCTGCAAATTATGCGCGGTAATAAAATCATTGAGATCAAATCGCCGCTACACAGCAAAGGTTCCGAGGCTCAAAGGCTGCTGCAACAAAACGATTTTGATTTTATCCTGGCAATGGGTGATGACACTACTGATGAAGATACTTTCCGTGAATTACCAGCCAGTGCTTATACTATTAAGATTGGGAATATTTCGGAAATTGCCCGATTCAATCTACGTCTGCAATCAGCTGTACTACCTTTTTTAAAGGAATTAGATAAATAATTTAAGGCCTGATAAACAAGGATCTTTCTTCTTCTTTTGTAAATAGTAAAGCCGTATTAATCAAAGCCAGATGGGAATATGCCTGCGGAAAATTCCCTAACTGTGCTTTTGTTTCAAAGTCAAGATCCTCGCTAAACAGGCCTAAATGATTTGAATAATGATTCAATTCATTAAATAATGTCCATGCTTCTTCAGTTTTCCCAATTACAAACAAGGCTCTGACCAGCCAAAATGTGCAAATTGTAAAAGCTGAAGTTGGTACTCCAAAATCATCCGGATTTCTATAGCGAAACAATAAACCATTGTAATTCAGTTCTGCATTAATAGCGTTTACAGTCTTTCTGTAACGTATATCATCGGCCGAAATAAAGCCATAAGCTTCCATCAATAACAATGCTGAATCCATATTGGTATTGGAGTATGACTGGGTGAAGCTCTCAATTTCTGAATTCCAACCATTTGTAATGACATCATCTTTAATTAAATCAGCTATTTCACGCCATTTAGCCGCGCGATTATTTTTTTTGAGAATTTGAGCAATACTTACAGCCCGATCCATTGCTACCCATGACATTACCTTAGAAAATACAAAATGCTCTTCTTCTCCACGAATTTCCCATATTCCTTTGTCGGGCTTCGACCAGTCTTCTTTCACAGTTTTCACTATGTTTTTTACCATTTCAAACATATCCTCAATTTCATCCAATGAACCGGGGAAAAAGCGGTAGTACTGATAAATAACATCCATCAAATAGCCAAAAGAATCGTTTTGTTTTTGATGATACGCATCGTTTCCAATTCTTACCGGGCGTGAGTTCCCAAATCCACTCAAATGAGGCAATTCTTCTTCTGTCAGAATACGTTCACCCCTAATTCCATACATAATCTGGAATGTATCAGACTTTTTCTTAAGGATATGTTTTATAAAATCCATGTATCGCTTAGCAGCACCCTGATGATTTACTTTCAGCAAGGTTTCGATTGACATAGAAGCATCTCTGAGCCAACAAAAACGATAATCCCAGTTACGGGTTTCCCCAATAGATTCGGGAATACTGGTTGTAAGTGCTGCTAAAACAGCACCGGTGCGGTGATACGACATGAGTTTAAGAACCAACACACTTCGTTCAATAATTTCATTTAACTCTGCGAATTTTTTAGAGCGATTCGACCAGTTCATCCAATAAACCCGTGTGCGTTGATACTCAAGTTCAACCCGAATTTGATTAATATTAACTAACTTCTGGTTGTATGAAAGCAGGAAGAATTCATCCTTATGGAGAGTGAATTCTTCAGCATTAAGTATTTTGTTGAAATCTAAACTTGAATATAAGTATATCGTATCCTGTCCATTGGTAGTAGAGTATGATTTAATATAATTTGTCCCAGTTTTATGTGAAACTTCGTCTCTGGCGTAATTTAAAGCGGGTTTATAGTTTACACGAAACCTGGGAGATCCATGTTTCAACCGTATTATTCGCTGAATTTCGGGCGGTAAAAAATAATCATTATTTTCACCAATTCGATAGCGAGGCATGAAATCGATTACTTCAAATCCACCTTCCTGCGATTCAAAAGTGGTAGATAATATATTTGTATGCTCAATGTATTTTTGTGTAACAGTATAAATTTCGGCCACCATGAAACCGAAACAACCACCTTTTTCCTGATCTAAAATTGCAGCGAAAACAGAAGACGAATCAAAATCAGGGAAACACAACCAATCAATACTTCCTCTGTTAGAAATAAGTGCTGCGGATCTACAATTTCCAATAACACCATAATTCAAATCTGCCATATCATTCTTTATTTTCATTTAAAATAGTGTCAAATCTACTCAATTTATATGGAAAAACAGGTTTCAAAAAAACAATTATTCTGAAATTATTTTTTTGAACGAGTGATTAACTCATTATATACTTTCTTATAAGTAGGTGTTGGAATATTATGTTTCTTACCTAACTCCATCACTATACCTGTCAAACCCTGAACTTCCGTATTTTTCCCTGCCTGAAAATCGCTGTGCATTGAAGCGGTGGTTTCGAATGGTAGTTTCTCTAACTGATGAATTACTTTATCAATTACCGATCGTTCAATTTCAGCACCTTCGGCATTTGCAATTAAAAGCAATTCTTCCAAAACGCTTACCAAAGTTGCTTTTCGGATTTCGTCAGTCAACAATGCTCCAAAGCTAACATCGAAATAAGAAGTCAGTGAAGCTGTAGATGAAATAAAAAAGAACTTCGTCCAGATTACATGCATCACGTTTTCATAAAAAGTAGCATCAACCCCGGCCTCCTTCAACAGCAATTCAAAGGCAAGTAAACGCTCTTTGGTTTGTTTATTCTCGTAACCAAAGTTCAACCGGTGCAAACCACCCGAACTTTCCACTACACCGGGTTCGTTCAGACGTGCGACTATATAGCAACATCCCTGCCATACCTCTGTGCCGGGCAACAAAGTGCGAATGCGATCTGAATTATCAATTCCATTCAATAGTGGCAGAATAACTGTATTGGGTCCAACCATTGGCTTAATCTGAGCAACCGTACTATCCAAATCATAGCTTTTTGGTGTCATGATTATATAATCGGCTGTTCCAATTTCCGATACATTATCAGTTGCCAGCGTTGGGTGAACCTGAAAAGTGCCCATTTCGGTAATCAGTGTCAGTCCGTTTTCTTGCATTTTTTTGAGATGTGCACCCCGAGCCACAAAATAGACTTCAACATCAGGATTATCGGCATACTTTTTTGCCAACATTCCACCATAATACCCACCTACTCCACCGAGTCCTACTATTACAATCTTTGTCTTCATATCATTTTATCCTTAAAAAACTGAGTGCAAAGTTACCCATTTCCCAACGGAAATACACGAATACACGTTAGAACTATACAAGCTTAATGAATATTTTTCCTCGAGTTGGTCAGGAATGTTCTATTTTTTCCCCCGCAAAACTGCGGGAACACAATGTTTGTGAACAATGTCTTCCCGCAGTTTTGCGACAGGACATCGGGCACAAACATTTTGATGCCGCAGTTTTGCGACAAGGAATTATTCACAAACATTGTGTTCCCGCAGTTTTGCGACAAGACATCGGGCACAAACATTGTGTTCCCGCAGTTTTGCGACAAGACATCGGGCACGAATAATGTGTTGCCGCAGTTTTTAAATGCAAAAAGGGCTATACTCGAACGAAAAAAACCGGACTTACCTCTATCGAGGCAAGTCCGGTTTAAATTGTAATTCAACACACAGTATCCAAATTATTTACAAAAGAATTTGAGATTACTTTTTATAAGGTCACTTCTTTATTCATCAATTCAATTAATTTAGCAAAGTCGCTTTCAGTATTTACATTTAAATGATTATCCTTTATTATTTTAAGTATAACAGTTTTCTTAGTAGGAAAAAATTTGAGAAAAGTTCTGCGCCTAAGCTTGGTCATCATTAAATATAGATTTGTTGGAAGTTTAATGTAGTACCTGGGACTTGCATCAATATCATCAAATTTGTATAAAACTTTATTTTTATAGCGATCTTCTGTGCCGGTAATTGAGATTTTGTGTTGAATAAAAAATGAAAATTTCCCTTCTACTTTTACCTCTGCAAAGACATTCTGTGTTTTTAAATTGCCTGTTTCACTGACATTAATTTGTTTAAAATGAAAATCGGTCCCTACAATATTTCTCAACCAAAATTCGGCAATAGATGATTTATCCAATTTGAACACTCCGAAATTAGTTGAATTCAACCAAATAAGTTCATCAAACAACCCATTATATTTTAAAGACTTTCGGTAGGCCATCTCACCGGTCGACAATAATATATCACCATCTGCCCAATCTTTATTGAAAAACTGTTCACCAATATATTGTTTGTTTTCATAAAATAATTCACCTGTAAGTTTAGGTGAAAAAATTGAATCTACTTCAGATGCTTTTGTAAAAGCACTTTTTTGAGCATTTGTTGAAATGCAAATCAGTAATAATAATGATATGTATAAGTAGTTTTTCATTTACTAGTGGCATTAATTTGGTTAGTCACGTCAATGACGGAACTGGCACTCACAGGTGTTCCATCATCTGTTATACCTTCAACTTTTATAATGAATTTAGCCAGATTATCCGAAGTATAAAACTCAAACTTAGTATCATCAGTTCCATTTAATTCCATATTAGGATTCCAGTAAAGCAATTGCTTTATATATGGAATATTTTTATTCTGAAGTGTATTTGGATCCTCTGCCACAAAGTTTCCACCCGTATTTACATCATCATTTTTAAATCGCATTGAATAAGATGCCGGATTAGAATTTATCATCTCGCTGGTTTTAGAAGTAAAGGAAATAATACCATCAAACACCAAGTCGCCAAAAGCTCTTTCCTCAGAAATCAGTTCTATTTTTTTAATTTGTTCTGATCCCAGATCAATTATTTTATTAATATCATCTACAAACACACCATCCAGAAAAATTGCAGGGTTTTGATTAAAAAAGTCTTTCATTAAATCAGAGTACATTTGAATTTGATATTTCCCTTTTGCTTTATTTACTCTTACTTGTGGTAATAATTCTACCGATATTTCTGAAAAGTTATTTAGCGGCTCAAAGTCTGACATCAAAATTGTAGTTACATGGCAATTGTAGACTCGTGGGCAAATAGATTTAGTCTCTGTTGCCAACTTATTTATATCATTCAGTAATTTATAAGACTTATTTATATATACAATGTTTTGGCTTTTACCAATGAAATCTTTAAAATCCACTTTGCTTGGAACTAACATTGGATTCCATATTTCGGATTGAGCAAACTCATCTTCAATTTTAATTTGCCAACTTTGATTCTCAGGAACATCTTTAATAGTCAGAAACAGCTCTTTCCCATTATAATAATCGTTCAGCAACAGTTGAAACAATCCATCGGAGTCAGTTACTGCATACTGTAGATTAGGGATGGTATCCAGGCAAGATAATAAAACTGTGGCATTTTTTATCGTCTTTTTAGTTTTTGAATCAATGACACTTCCTCTCAGTATTTTGCCTTTAGTCTCCGGAGCATGATAGGTAGACACTTGTTTACCACTCCATGTTGACGATTCTTTGAAAAACTCAGCCATAGATTTATAAGTCGATGGCATTGGAGATTCTTCAAAAACTGAAACTGAAACATTTGCTTTGGAGCTTGTCTTTCCTAGATTAACAGCAACCTTTTGCCGCATACCATAAACTACATTATTAGTGCTAATTGGTATATTTACATCTCTGAGGGGTGAAGAACTACTGTCATTCGAACTTGAATTAACCAATTTAAAATCTAAAGCCTTATCAAACCTATTAGCAATAGTTATTGTATTATGAAAAAAACTTTCCTCGCTTAAATTTTTCATTGCACTGGTAAAAGCAATTATTTGATATACGCCCGATGTCAGAGTATCAGGTATAGCAAAACTTCCATTAGCCATACCTGCATCTATCTTTACACGTATTTTCAAACACGGAGCTGAATTGGCAGCTCTCAATACAACATACCCAACCTTGCTCATCCCTGAACGGTGTTTCGTGACAGCATCAAGGACAAACAATTTATAGTAGATTGATTCTCCTGCAATATATACGGCTCTGTCAGTTTGAAGGTATGCAATTTCCGAACAAGTAGTATCTGCTTTGATATGACTATATGGCAAAGCTACTAATTGTAATAGAAGTAAAAAATATATCCTTTTAAATAATAACATTATTGTTTTTTTTAGTTATGATACCACCAATCTGGAAATGGTTTAGGAATAAATAATGAATCATTTTTCGGCCGCATATCCGGACTTGTATCCCATACTTTATATTCAACATCTTTGGAAGCAGGTACATTCATAACCAAAGCTTTAGCTACAGTTATATTATCACTAGCTGCTGAGCCATTCACAAGAAATGCACTTTGTTTAACCGATGACACTTCAAATAATCCAAGAGCAATTTTAGCGGGATCACTTACACACTTTATATTTCCTTGAAGTTGGGAGGTAATAGGGTCAAATATCTTACCAGTTGCTGACAATTGATTGTTTGCTCCTTTATAAAAGCGATAAGAGTCGTTATTCATAGTGTATTGACTCACCCTCAGGTAGTAAATAATTGAGGTTTCATCAGGTATCATAAAACCGTAACTTGAAGCTGCAAATGGCATAAAACCTATGGAATGATTTTGAATTTGAGGGCTTGAAGTAACACTTTTTTCATCAGTAATATTCTCAATGCTATTCAAATTGAAAGTATTCCAACCAAAAAACACCCAGTGCCAATCCGTAGTTAAATTTCCTAAAGCATCTCTACCCTTAGCCGTGTATTTATATTGAATCGTAATATTTGACAAAAACCTGCATGAAGGTACTGAATCTAATATTGATTGAAATTTAAAAAGATCTACAAGAATTTCAGCTCCGGACACATTTTGAAGTTCATTGTTATCATTTAAATAATTCTCCGTTGCATGAATACCACGAATACTGTCATAAGTCTGTGGTATTGAAAGTTTTTCTACATTCGATTCGTATTTATCACCAGACTTTGTGGTAATAAATAACTTATATGAATTTCCAACTTTCGAACTAAAATTGGATGGCGTAACATAACTTCCTGCAGTTGATTCTGTGAGCACAAAAGTATGATTTTCATTATCAGTAATCGTAAGTTTTGCACCTGAAACAGTTGTTGAACCAACTAATGAATCAAAAGAGATAGCCTTAGCCTCAGAGAGCTTAATCGTAAATGGTCCTGCTTCATCTGTGATTAATCCTTCTACAATCAAGCCTTCACTATCAGAGTTGATATTTGGAATATAAATTTCCGAACAACGAATAAACGCAAACGAAATCAATAGAATCAATCCTATATTTTTTATATAATTCATCTCTATTTTTTTAAAATGTAAAATTATAAGTAAAAGTTGGAATTGGTCTTTCAATTATAAACATTTTGTATAAGTTGAATGATTGATTAAATTGCGATCCCACCTGAGAAGTGGATTGATAATAAATCGAATATGGATTTTTCTGTCCGTAGAGATTTATTATCGAGAAAGTCCAACTACCTTTCCATTTTTGTTTTAAGCGTAAGGTTTCATCAAATGTAATGGCAATATCCAACCGATTATAGTCTGGCAGGCGGTATTTATTTCGGTCTGAATAATACACATACTGCCGACCATCGTAATCATATTTCAACTCAGGTAGAGTGATTGGTTTTCCCGTATTGTAATTAAAAATCCCAGCAAGTCTCCATCTTCTTGTCAAATGCAATGTAGCATTAAGCACCACATTATGAGGTTTATCAAACGAAGATGGGTAATACCTATTTCCATTAATCTGATCTGCTTCAAAAGGACTTGTAGTATGCCGCATTGATCGGGAATATGTGTAACTAGCCCATCCGGTTAATCGACCTGTATTTTTTTTCAGATAAAACTCAGCACCATAATTATATCCCGAAGCTTTAAGCAAATCAGTCTCCAACGAATTATTTAGCAATATTTGTGCTCCATCTTTATATTCCACTATATTATCCAGTTTTTTATAATATATTTCTATAGAAGTTTCAAAAGCATTATTATTGAAATTCCTGAAATAACCAAGAGCAAACTGATTGCATATAAGTGGTGGTACATTCGGACTACTCAACTTATACACATCTGTTGGAGCCATAACAGCAGTATTAGAAATCAAATTTATAAACTGGCTGATACGATTATAACTAAATTTTACAGAACTAACCTTATCGAACGAGTAACGCAGTGAGAGCCTTGGTTCAAGACTTGTATACCATTTTACTATTTTGTTATTGCCATAATTGAGTGTATCAACAATATTTTCTGAAGTTCGAGGGGCATTATCCTTGAAAACAAATACGCTACTTGGTCCGAGATCTGCATATTGAGTCAATCTTAAACCTGCCTCACCACTAATTTTAGGCGAAAAATTAATATTATCGCTTATATACGCCGATGTTTCCAACGCTTTTTCCTTATTGGTTGATTGAGCTATCACTTCCGACAACGAGCCGAGTGGTGACATGATGCCGGGTTGAAGTTGATAGAGAATAGAGTTTACACCAAAGTCTATGGAGTGTTTCTCGGTTGGTAACCATGTAAAATTGAGTTTTACATTATTATAATTTATTGAAGAACTAATTTTATATGCTTCTGTAGGTTTCAGAGTATCCGATTGACTCACATCATTTCGATAACGACTAAAACCTAAAATAATCGATGAATATAGTTTCTCATTAAAAGTATGAGAATATCTGAGAGAAGCGAGTGTATTATCGTAATGATACGGTGAATTTTTACTGAAGCTAAACATATCGTTACTAAAATAGCCAAAAAGTGACAAACTGTTTTTGGCATCAAATCTCATTGAGAACAAAGCGTTTAAATCGTAAAAACTTGCAGAGCTTTTCTTTAAATCTGCATCAGGCATCGCATGTAACAGCCAGTTTGAATAAGTAGTTCTCCCTCCTATCAATAAACTGGCTTTTTTATCAAAAAGGGGTAATTCCAAATTCAACCTTGAATTTAAAAGACCAATTCCACCTTTAACCGATACATGGTCTACATTATTTCCTAAGCGGATATCCATGACCGATGAAACTCTTTCACCATATTTTGCAGGAATCCCGGCTTTAAGAAGCGATACACTGCTAACTCCATCAGAGTTTATGGCAGAACTTAATCCAAACATATGTGATGAATTAAACATCGGAACATCTTCCACCAAAATAAGGTTTTGGTCAGAACTACCTCCACGAACAAAAAAACCGGTTCCAAACTCACCAGTAGATTGTACTCCCGGAAGTAAAGTTACACTCTTTATAATATCTTTTTCTCCCAAAAACATGGGCAATTCTTTAATTGTCTTAGCATTAAACTTAATCGTACTCATTTGTGTACGAATTACATTGAGATCAACTGCTTTATCTGTAATCACGACTTCTTTTAATCTTATCGTTTTTTCAGATAACTCAAAATCTACAATTCCATTTCCGCCGATTTTTACATTCCTATTATCTTCCTCAAATCCAACGTAATTAAGCCTTAAATCATATTCTCCAACTGGAACAGTAAACTTGTAGTTACCATCCACATCAGTGGAAGAACTTACATTAAGTTTATCAATGCTAACTCTAGCGTTATATAGGGGCTTTCCTGTTCTGGCATCAATAATTTTTCCCGAAATTGTTGCTTTTGCATATTTTCCAAAATCATTTTCATCACCAATTATAAGTATTCCTTTACTGTTTTTTTTGTTTGAAAAATTACGTATTTCAATAGGAACAAAAACATAAGTTGTTGAATTTATGGCAACACATGATAATCCTGAAACTCGTTTAACTATTGTCAAACATTCATCTAAAGGTAATTGAGAGAGAGATTCTCTAAATCGCTTATTCTCAAACCACTCTGATTTAAAAAATAATTTTATGTTATTTGAGGCTTCTATTTTAGAGGCTAAGACATCAAACGAAACTAACCCGGCAGTTTCTCCTTTAATAGTTTCATTTTGCTGGGCACTTATTGAAATGCTTATACATTGAAGAGTAGCTAAAAAAAATAAAGGAAGTATATGAAAGATGGGGTTTTTCACAAGAAATTAGTATAAATGAAGCTGTATTTAGTCAACAGCTTTAAAATTTTTACAAATATAATTGTAAAATAAAACATAAATATCTCCTTAAATATGTTTTACAACATATTGAATATTTTTTTTGAATTTTATGTATACCAAACATTATATTTTAAATAAAAATACGACTAGCTGATAATTATACTTTTTTGAAACTTAAAAATTTAAAATCAAAAACAGTATTATTCATTAAAGCATCATTTTTCAAATAGTTGTTAACGCAAAAAAAACAGGACCTACCTCTATCGAGGCAAGTCCGTTTTTTTTGTAAATAGTAATTGACCAAATGGTCAATCAAATTATTCTCCCAACAAGATTTCCAAAATTGTACAAGCAGCTTTCGCAACCGGACTTCCAGGGCCAAAGATTGCTGCAACTCCGGCTTTGTATAGATAATCGTAATCTTGCGCAGGGATAACTCCACCGGCAATAACGATAATATCTTCGCGACCCAGTTTTTTCAATTCATCCATCACCTGTGGAATCAAAGTCTTATGACCGGCAGCCAATGAAGAAACACCCAAAACATGGACGTCGTTTTCTACAGCTTGTTTAGCTGCTTCGGCAGGAGTCTGAAACAAAGGTCCCATATCCACGTCGAATCCACAGTCGGCATAACCGGTAGCTACAACTTTAGCACCACGGTCATGACCATCCTGACCCATTTTTGCAATCATGATACGAGGACGACGACCTTCTTTTTTAGCAAATTTCTCTGTCAGTTCGCAAGCTTTAATAAAGTTTGCATCGTTTTTAGTTTCTGATGAATACACGCCTGATATAGTTCTAATGGTTGCTTTATAACGACCTGCAACAGCTTCGCAGGCATCTGAGATTTCACCTAAAGAAGCACGCAAACGAGCAGCTTCAACGGCAAGTTCTAGCAAGTTCCCGTTTCCGGTTTTAGCACATTCGGTAATAGCAGCCAATGCTTTTTGAACATCAGTTTCGTTACGGTTAGCACGTAATTGTTTCAACCGTTCAATTTGTTGAATACGAACTGCCGTGTTATCTACTTCCAAAATATCAATAGGAGCTTCTTTTTCCAAACGATATTGATTTACACCAACAATCACCTGACTTCCTGAGTCGATACGTGCTTGTGTACGAGCAGAAGCTTCTTCGATACGCATTTTTGGAACACCGGTTTCGATAGCCGCAGCCATACCACCCAGTTTTTCCACTTCTTCAATCAACGCCCATGCTTTTTCAGCAATTTCGTTGGTCAAAGTTTCAACGTAATATGAACCGGCCCATGGATCTACTTCCTTACAAATATCAGTTTCCTGTTGAATATAAATTTGTGTGTTACGTGCAATACGAGCCGAGAAGTCGGTTGGCAAAGCGATAGCTTCATCCAACGCATTGGTGTGAAGCGATTGTGTGTGACCCAATGCAGCAGCCATAGCTTCGATACAAGTACGGCCAATATTATTGAACGGATCTTGCTCAGTCAAAGACCAACCTGAAGTTTGCGAATGTGTACGCAATGCCAATGATTTTGGGTTTTTAGGGTTAAATTGTTTTACGATTTTTGCCCACAACATACGTGCAGCACGCATTTTGGCAATTTCCATAAAGTGATTCATACCAATGGCCCAGAAGAATGACAATCGTGGAGCAAACGAGTCGATGTCCATACCTGCATTTACTCCGGCACGAAGATATTCAAGTCCATCTGCCAAGGTGTAAGCCAACTCAATATCAGCAGTTGCACCTGCTTCCTGCATGTGGTAACCGGAGATTGAGATAGAGTTGAACTTAGGCATTTTTTTAGAAGTAAATTCAAAAATGTCAGCAATAATCTTCATCGAAAATTTAGGTGGGTAAATATAAGTATTACGCACCATAAATTCTTTCAAAATATCATTTTGGATTGTTCCGGCCATTTCTTCCAGTTTTGCACCTTGCTCCAAACCTGCATTGATATAAAATGCTAAGATCGGAAGTACAGCACCATTCATGGTCATAGAAACAGACATTTTGTTTAATGGAATACCATCAAACAAAACCTTCATGTCTTCAACCGAGCAAATAGAAACACCTGCTTTACCAACGTCACCAACCACACGTTCGTGATCGGCATCATAACCGCGGTGAGTTGGTAAGTCAAACGCAACTGACAACCCCTTTTGTCCTGCAGCAAGATTACGGAGATAAAAAGCATTTGATTCTTCTGCCGTTGAGAATCCGGCATACTGACGAATTGTCCAGGGTTGCATAGCATACATTACTGAATAAGGTCCACGTAAATAAGGTGGAAGTCCGGCAGCATAATTCAAATGATCCATTCCAACCAAATCATCTTTGGTATAAAATGGTTTTACGGGAATCAACTCAGGGGTTAGCCATGTGCTTTCGGTCTGAGGAGCAACACCTTCTGTTGCAAAATTTTTAATATCTATATTTTTAAAATTCGGTCTCATGCTTAGCTAATTTTTAATAATGAATTGAAGTTTTTCAACGAATCCAATACATTCGTTTTCACATTTACAAAATGTTCAATACCAATGGCTTTCAGCTCTTCTGTATTTGCAGGAGCTCCGGCAACCACAAAGATTGCTTTTCCTTTAGCCAATGCATAAGCAGCAGGAGCTAACTCGGTATATTCGTCATCGCTTGAACAAATTACTATAATATCAGCTTTAGCTTCCAACGCTGCATTTACTCCTTCTTCAACAGTTGCAAAACCTAAGTTATCAACAACTTCGTAACCGGCACAAGCAAAGAAGTTACAAGAGAACTGGGCACGAGCCAAACGCATTGCCAAATTTCCAATGGTCAACATAAATGCTTTTGGACGTCTTGCTGCTTTCTCTGTGGAGAAGCGCAACGCTTCAAATTCATAAGCTTCACGAACAGGAAGTAGAGTTTCAATTGAACCTTTCTTACATCCACAATCTTCAACAGTTTCGATTTGAACTTTGGCAGCAGCAACTTCATTGAAGTTAGGAAATTGGTTAGTTCCTAACAATACTTCGCGACGACTGGAAACTGCTTTGAGACGAGCACTAGCTGTAGTTTTAATGGCTTGTTGCATTGAACCCGAAGCAACAGCAGTATAGAAACCACCTTGTTCTTCTACTTCTAAGAATAATTTCCAAGCCTGAGTAGCTATTTCATTTGTCAATGTTTCAACATAGTATGAACCAGCAGCAGGATCAGAAACTTTATCGAAGTGACATTCTTCTTTCAATAATAATTGTTGGTTTCGGGCAATACGTTCTGAAAATTCATCGGTTGGTTTATAAATAGAATCGTAACCTAATACTGTAAGTGAGTTAACGCCTCCCAATGTAGCACTCATAGCTTCGGTTTGTGTACGAAGCATGTTTACGTTGGCGTCAAATATAGTTTTATTAAATGTACTAGTTTCAGCATGAACGCGCATTTTGGCTGCACATTTGCATATTCCGTTTTCAGTGCTTTTACAATCGTCTTTTTTACAAACAGGTTGATATGCATCTACGATCATTGCCCATAACATACGAGCAGCGCGGAATTTGGCAATTTCCATGAAGTAGTTACCACCAATACCAAAGTTGAATTTGATATTTTTTGCAGCCATTGAGGTATCAACACCAACTTCGACAAGCGACGAAAGGTACTCATTACCCCAAGCTAATGCATAACCCAACTCCTGAGCTACGAAAGCACCTGCATTATTTAAAACAGTGGCGTTAACAGCAATAGCACGATAGAAAGGTAAACCTGCAGTAGCTTCAATCAAAGCTTTTCCTTTAGCAATGATATCTTCTTTGGTCATTTCTTTACCAATCTGCAACATGCGCAAAAATGGGTCGAAACAGATTGAACCATGAAGTTTTTTGACGTCATAGCCTTTTCCTAATAAATAATCAGAAAGAAGTGTTCCAAATTGAACTGCCGATTTTACACTGATACGGAAATTCAGTTCAACGCACTCTGCATTAATACCTTCGAGAAGAGTTTCAAGAGTTTCAGCATTTACTTCCTTTGTTTTCAGAATAAAACCAAGTGAAGTAACGCCTTTGTAAAGAATTTCCAACGCTTTAGCATTGGCTTCTTTCGCAGTTTCAACCACAATGTCTTGACGAACTAACCATTCGTTACCAGGTTTTGTTCCGCGAACATACGGGAAAACTCCCGGAGCCGAATCTTTTGTTTTAAGAGCCTCAATGTCTTCTGCCCGATAGAAAGGCAACACGTTAAAACCTTCATTGGTTTTCCAAACGAGTTTTTTATTGAAGTCAGCTCCTTTTAGGTCGGCTGTGATTTTATCCATCCATTGCTGTGTGCTAACCGATGGAAAATCAGTCAATAAATTCAATTTTTTTTCTGCCATAATATATATTGATTATTCGTAAATTCTAAGCGGGTGCAAAATTACTACTTTCTATTGAGTTAGAAGAATTTTTCACCAACGAATTAAAGAAAAAAATCGCTAATTGGGAATTTAACGCCTATTATTCTATATTGATTTTAAAATAAAGAATCTTTTATTCATTTTTAAATCTTAAATAACAATTTGACATTAGATAGTGACATTTTCTCCGAATAATATCTTTTAATGACCATTATAACAAATTCTTTGGAAAATAAAATTGTAACCTTAGAATATGGTTGTAAATTTACGGTTGAAAATTTTATATAGAATAATGCTTTTCGTCAAAAATTTGTTTCTGTTCCAAAGTGTTATTATAAAAATAAGATGAATAAGCACAATACTTAACTGGCAGTGGCTGAATGAATAATACCTGAAATATGAAAAGTGATAAAAAACAATTGGGAATTCTTAGTCTCACTGCACTGGGAATTGTATTTGGAGATATTGGAACAAGTCCGTTATATGCAGTAAGAGAGTGCTTTTACGGCGATTTTAGCGTAGCTCCCACTACAGCAAATCTGTTTGGTGTGATTTCATTGATCTTTTGGGCATTGATACTTGTCATCAGTTTAAAATATCTAATTCTTATTTTGCGGGCCGACAACGAAGGTGAAGGTGGAATTCTTGCCCTTATGTTTTTGGTATTGCCCAAGAAAAAAGGAAGCAAACAATATAAAGTTATGATGGTTATGGGTTTGTTTGGAGCCGCACTACTTTATGGCGACGGAATGATTACTCCAGCTATTTCGGTATTAAGTGCCATCGAAGGACTGAAAGTTGCAACACCTTTGTTCACTCCTTTTGTAATTCCCATTACGCTCGGCATTCTGTTCGGATTATTTTTCTTTCAGAAAAAAGGAACTACAAAAGTGGGATTTGTTTTTGGACCATTATTATTACTTTGGTTTCTAATCATAGCTGTGTTAGGTTTAAACTCGATTATTAAACACCCCGAAATTTTAAAGGCCGTTAATCCATATTACGCTGTTCAATTCTTTATGATTAACCGTTGGCACGGGATTGTTATTCTTGGAGCAGTATTCTTAGTTGTTACCGGAGGCGAAGCTTTATATGCTGATATTGGCCATTTTGGAAAAAAACCGATTCGCCTGGCGTGGTTTGCAATTGTTTTACCATGCTTGCTCATCAACTATTTCGGACAAGGAGCATTGTTATTGGGAGATACTACCTTTGCAATTAATCCATTTTATTATCTGGCACCGCAATGGGCTATTTATCCAATGGTATTTATGGCGGCAATGGCAACTGTAATTGCATCGCAAGCGGTAATATCAGGTGCTTTTAGTTTGACCTTTCAGGCATTGCAGCTTGGATATTTACCACGGGTAACGGTTTTTCATACTTCAAATAATGCCCGCGGACAGATTTATATTCCGCAAATTAACTGGATTTTATTTCTGGGAACTATAAGTCTGGTATTTATATTTAAAACTTCAGCAAATTTAGCTGCAGCTTATGGTGTGGCTATTACCACTACAATGGTAATTACGACCTTACTTGCATTTTTTGCTATGCATAATTTATGGAAATGGAAATTGGCGACATCACTTACTATAACCGCATTTCTACTTACAATTGACTTGTCATTTTTCTCTGCCAATATGGGAAAAATACCTGATGGAGGTTGGTTTCCATTGTTAATTGCAACAGGAATTTACATTGTGATGGTAACCTGGCATAATGGGCGTAAAATTGTCAATTCCTATTATCTAAATTTTACAGGACTACTGAGTGATTTTATTGATACTTACAAGAAAAATCCATCCGGTAGAGTTCCTGGAACTGCAATTTATTTTAATAGCAATCCAATACATACACCCCCTTCATTAATTCTAAATTTGAAGCATAACAAAGTCATACATGAACAAGTGATTTTTATTTCAGTAGTTTTTAAATCTGAAGCACATATTAGAAAGTTAGAAAGACTGGAATTCACCGATATGGGAAATGGATTTTATCATGCCACTATAAATTATGGATTTATGGATGATAATAACATTCCTGAGGCAATTCGATTGATTAAGGCTAAAGGTGTAAAAGTTGATGAAAAGTTGGCAACTTATATTTTGGGAAGAGAAACCTTTATTTTAGTGGAGAAAAAAGGAATGTCTATGTGGAGAAAATCCCTTTTTGCATTTTTATCGAGGAATTCACAGCGGGCCACAAAGTACTTTGATTTACCAAACGATCAAGTTCTGGAAGTGGGTTCTCAAATGGAAATATAAATTGGCGTTCAAAAACTGCTCTTTAAACTTAAAAAACGATATTGAAATTTATTTTTCAATATCGTTTTCTTTTATAATTTTTTCCTGAGCAGGCATAAACATTAAACCAAACATCATGACCAATGCCGACAAAATAATTACCTGTACAACAAGTGAATTGTTTACCAAGCTAATTGATTGACCGGTTTCAAGAGAAAGAAATAACAAAATAGTAATCAGCCCTCTAGGGGCAATAAACAACAATGGGTTTAGAGGAAGTTTAGATATTTTGAGCTGAATAATGCGAATGACAAAAACAAAAAATACGATTCCAACAGACCAAATTAAAGTATCTTGATTAATGATCTCAGCGGTATTGAGTAAATATCCAAATAGCAGAAAAAACAAAGCACGAATAAGAAAGGCACCTTCAATGGTAAGATCTTTGAATTTTTTTCCTTCTATTTTAAGTTCCTCCGGACGTAATTTTTCAATCCATTTTATTCTATTAAACTTATGGAGATTGCCTACAAACAGACCAAAAATCAAGATAAACACGAGAGACGGAAGATGATAAATTTTTGACACAATATAAATCAATATCACCAACAGAATAATCGGAATAAATTTGATATGATGTTCTATTTTTCGGAGCAAAATGGTAAGTCCAAGCGATGCCCCAAACGAAATAAGCATGATAATAAACAAATTAAGTCCGAATTTTGCAAAAGTTCCAATTCCAAAGCTCTGGTTTAGGGTAATAAAATTAAAGAATATAACTCCCAGAATATCCGACAAGCTGCTTTCGTAAATAACAAATTCATGGTCGGAGTTTTTAAAATGCCTAACACTTGGTATAGCTATCGCACTACTAATAATACTAAGAGGTATAGCATTAGCCAAACAAACTAAGAATGTGTTTCCACCAACGAATTTAAATAAGAATGCCAGCGAAAACGAGATTAAAAAAATCGGAATTAATGCCCCGAAAAAAGATTTTCGGATAAGCGATATTTTCGAGAGGTTCAACTCAAGCTCCAACGAACCTTCGAGAACAATAAGTATCAAACCAATAGTCCCTAAAACAGGTAATATTGAAGAGAAATCTGGTAAATTGATATTGAAAAAATCGGTCAATCGGTGCAATACCCAACCTAAAAGTAAGAGTAAAATGACAGAAGGTATTTTCGTTTTAGAGGATGTTAAGTCAAACAAATAGGCTAACAATAACAAAACACATAAAGTAACAATTATTGTTGAAGTCATAGAGGGGAAATTTAGGAGTAGCCATTAATTTGTTCTTTCAAATGGAAAACACGTTAATATTTGATTTTGTTTTCTATGTTGGCACTTATTATAAGTAAAAGTAATAAAACAATTGGATTTAGTGTTTTAAATTGTAAAAGATATTGCAAGATTAGGTGTTTAAGAATAATACAATCAAAACTAACGATTCTTCTTTTCTCATTTTTAAATTCTTTATTTCTAAAGATATTATTACATTTGCATTCTCAGGTTTAAAATACTCGGTAAAGAATCCCAACTTAAAGAAAAACTACACACTCAAAAAAAAATTATTTCTCATGAAAAAAGTAACAAATCTCATATTGGTGATACTTGCCGGATTTATTCTGGTTTACATGTATATGCCTACAGTGAATTACGGATTTACCGGATTTGCATTTCTGTTAATGGTTTTAATTGGAGCTTGGGTTGTGCTAAATAATCCATTCAGCATCGTTCAGGGTCAAAACAATACACCTACTTTTAAACTGGGTAAACCGGGCAAAGTATCCTTTGTTTTATTAGCAATTTTAGGAATTTATATTACAGTGGTTCCGTTTATTACAAGCTGGGCATTGCTCAGAACAGATGATTACAGAAATTTGATTGGCAAAGTTGACACAGAATCTAATCTTTCCAACCACATGTTGCCGATTTCTTTAGAAAAAATTCGTGTTGTGGATCAATCGTTGGCACAATTGCTTGGCGATAAAGTTCTTGGATCGCAATCGGCACTGGGAAGCCAGGTAACACTTGGAACTTTCAATATTCAGAAAGTGAAAAACGACCTTTATTGGGTGGCTCCTCTCCTACATTCCGGATTTTTTAAATGGCAAAAGAACATGCAGGGAACTAACGGATACGTAATGGTGAACGCCTGCAACGAACGGGACGTGAAACTTGTGCAGGAAATAGATGGCAAAAAAGTGTATATCAAATATCAATCGGAAGCATATTTCTTCGACAACCTGGAACGCTATCTTTATTTCCATGGCTATTGGAATGTAGGCTTGACCGATTATTCCTTCGAAATTGATGATGAAGGAATTCCTTATTGGGTAGTGACAAAATACAAAAAAACGATTGGATTTATGGGTGAAGATGCTACAGGCGTAGTCATTGTGAATGCCCAAACCGGTGAAATAAAAGAATATTCCACAGCTAATACTCCTAAATGGGTTGACCGCATTCAACCAGGGGAATTTATAGAAACTCAGCTAAACGACTGGGGAAATTACGTTAAAGGCTATTGGAACTTCTCCAACGAAGGTAAACTTAAAATCACCGAATCGGTTTCGATGGTTTATGGCGAAGACAATAACGCGTACTGGTACACTGGTCTTACTTCGGTAGGTGCCGACGAATCGACTGTTGGCTTTGTGCTGGTAAATACTCGCACAAAAAAAGCGGTCTGGTACAAACAAAGCGGTGCCACTGAATATGCAGCACAGAATTCTGCCAAAGGGAAAGTGCAGGAAAAAGGATTTTCAGCTTCCATGCCAATTCCGTATAACATCAACAATATACCAACTTACGTGATGACGCTAAAAGACAACGGCGGTTTAGTAAAAATGTACGCTATGGTAGCTATTGAGGATTACACCATTGTGGGAGTTGGCAATACGTTGCAAGAATCATTGATGGCCTACAAAAATGCATTTAACCAATCGGGCAATAAAATAAGTGCCAAAAGTAAGACCGAGAAAAACATAGTAAAATCAGTTATTACACGCATCAATGGCGATGTAAAAAACGGAAATACCTACTATTATTTTACGATGAAAAATTTTCCTAAAGTATTTTTAGGTTCTACACAGGTTTCGAATGACTTTCCACTTACAAATCCTGGCGATAGTGTGTACATTACTTATGACAATGACAATCAGGATGTAATTGACATATCTACTTTTAAAAATAAAAATTTAAGAAAATAACAGAAGTTATAATTTTTCAAATAATAAAGTAATGCATTTATTTATTTCACTATCAGAAATCAATTGGCTGGCTATTTTGGTAATCACTATATTATCATTTATGTTGGGCGCAATGTGGCACTCAAAACTCCTTTTTGGGAAAGCATGGACTGAAGATTCCAAAACGAAATATAATTCCGATTTACATGGCAATCCGCTTATTGTTTTTGCATTATCGGCCGTGTTGCACATTATTGCTATCATTGGATTGTCCATTTTTATTGGGAGTAACTCTTCAGCCATCGACGGACTAATGATTGGATTTATTGTGAGTACCGTATGGATTTCCACCAGCATTGGTGTTACCTATATTTTTGTGGGTAGAAGCTTTCGGTTGTTTCTGATTGATGCAGGTTTTTATGTGCTTTTTCTTTCCCTTGCAGGATTGATTTTGGGAGCCGGGTAAATATTCTACAGACAAATTACTTTAAACGTGCAAATCCGGGACTATCCCGGGTTTGTGCGTTTTTTTGTTTTGCTAAGTATCAATAAATATTTGAGCAAGTCACTCTTCAATCTGATATAATAATAGTAATTTTGCTTTTAATAAACTAAAACAATAGAAACCCAGATAAGTGATTATAAAGCGCTGGTATTTAATGAGAAAATAAACAGTATTTACTGAGTTTACCATTTCTATTAGCATCTTAATTTTAATCAGTTACATTTTTTTTGAATTATAAATAAGACCTAAATGAGAACGCTAACAACAACAGGTTTTACTTTTCATTGAAATCCAGCTATAGTAAGCAGACAATTATCAACATAACTATGAACAAAATCGGAAAAACAGCGCAATCTTTACGAGATGACGGATTAACAGACACCTTAAAAATGATTATATGGACACTTATAGGGTTGAAAATTAGAAATTACAGGCTCTATCGGAAAATAAAAAATAAACGTGGAATAGAAGTTGGCGGTCCAAGCTCTTTTTTTATAAAAGAAGTACCGATCTATAAGAATGTAAAAACACTGGATGGAGCAAACTTCAGTTCATCTACAATTTGGGAGGGAAATTTACAAGAAGGAAAATACTACAACTACTTTGAAAATAAAAAAGGCCACCAGTATATAAGCGACGCCACAGACTTAAACAAAATTGAATCGGGCAAATACGATTTCCTGTTATCCTGCAACAATCTGGAGCATATTGCCAACCCTTTTAAAGCACTCACCGAATGGTTACGGGTAATTAAGAAGGGCGGCATTTTGTTTTTGGTATTGCCAAACAATAGGAATAACTTTGATCATAACAGGAGTATCATAACGCTTGATCATCTTATGGAAGACTTCGAAAATAAAGTTACTGAAGCAGACTTAACGCATTTAGACGAAATACTGGCTCTTCACGATCTATCCCTCGATCCGTTAGCCGGAGATTTTGAAAATTTCAAAAATAGATCAATGAATAATTTCGAAAATAGATGCTTGCACCAACATGTTTTTGATATGACATTGTTAGAGCAAATTTTCAAACATTTTAATATTCAGCTCATAACAAAGGCTTCTGTAAAAGAACATTATGTCATTGTAGGTAAAAAATAACCTGATTGATATGTAACACTGCAAACGCGCAAATTCAGAACTTTCAAATATATGAGGGTAAGTTTCATAAAACACCGAAACTTTGAGGTATGAAGATTTGTTTTACCCTCAAAATACAATCAACTTTAAAATTGGACACAATGGAAATTAAATGGTTCATTTTTGCAATTGGTTTGGGTTGTTTACTTGCTTTAGTTCTTTTCCTCATCAAGAGGGATCAAAAAGACAAAAAAGAATTAATTCAGTTCTTAAATAAAACTGAAGTTGATGACGAATCAGAACCAAAAGACGACTAATTCTTACTAACTAAAAGTCGCAAAGCTTAGATAAGATAGTTTGCTCTGTGAAAGCGTGATATAAGCCACTGAAGCGCTGCATGACAATTTTTTCTTGACTTTAATAAACATTTTAAAAATTATGATTATTTTTGACGTGAATAATAAATAAAAACCCATACTTATGAACTCATTCAAGGCAAACAACTCCATTCTGTTGGAATTACTCGACATCTGGGAAACCCGATTAATGTCATTGCCCGAAGAGGTAATAATAGACCGCCGGAACAAACAAAATCGCACCATCAAGCAAATTCTTGGGCATATGGTCGATTCGGCTTCGAATAATACGCATCGCATTGTACATCTTCAATATCAGGAAAGCCCGCTCATTTTCCCCGATTATGCCAACCTAGGCAATAATAATCGCTGGATTGCCATACAAAACTATCAGGACGAAAACTGGCTCGATCTGATACTACTTTGGAGACACATGAACATGCACTTAGTACATGTTATCAACAATGTAAACGAAACGAAACTGGACAATGTGTGGCTGTCAGCTCTGGGCGAAAAAGTCACACTCCGCGAAATGATATTAGGTTATCTTGGGCATTTTGAATTGCATCTCAGCGAAATTGAAGGATTGATAAAACATAAATGATAAATAAAGGTTTTGCACAATGCAAAACCTTTATTATTTTATACCTAAGAGTCGTAAAATTATGTTTCCCTACATTTTAGTCAACTAAAATGTCATTTATCAAAAAAACAACCACTATATTTGTGGTTATAAAATGCATGGCACAAAACATACTTTTAACTTTTAAACGACTGGTTTCGAAATTTTTCAGTGTAGTTTCAAAAAAACAAAGTACAACTATATCCAATTCAGAATCACTTTCCCACATTCTCCGCTTTCCATTACATCAAATCCTTTTTGGAAATCATCTATTTCAAATCGGTGCGTAATGACAGGTGTCAAGTCAATGCCGGTTATCAGCATTTGCTCCATCTGATACCAGGTTTCCCACATTTCGCGACCATAAATTCCTTTCAATGTCAGAGCTTTGAAAATGATTTTATCCCATTGCACAGTTGTACTATTCGGAAGAATTCCCAACAAAGCAATCTTTGAACCATTGTACATATTTTCAATCATACTCTCAAAAGCAATTGGAGAACCTGACATTTCCAAGCCAATATCAAAACCATGCATGTGAAGGCTTTTGATTGCTCCTTCAATGGTCTCGTCTTTTTTCGGATTAATTGTCATTGTCGCTCCCATTTTCTTGGCAATTTCCAACCTGTAATCATTTAAATCGCTCACCACAATATTGCGAGCACCGGCAAATTTACAAATAGCTGTTGCCATTGTGCCTATAAGTCCTGCACCGGTTATCAGAACATCTTCGCCAATCATTGGAAATGATAAAGCGGTATGAGTAGCATTGCCAAACGGATCCATGATTGAAGCTATTTCATCAGAAATCCGGGCATCAAGATGAACCACATTCTCGGCCGGGAGTGAAAGATATTCAGCAAAAGCACCATCGCGGTTCACTCCCACTCCAACGCTGTTTTCGCAAACATGCAACTTACCACGGCGACAATTCCTGCAATGTCCACAAGCTATATGTCCTTCGCCGGTAACCCTGTCGCCAATTTGGATATTCTTTACACCACGCCCTTTATCGACAATGATTCCAACATATTCATGCCCAATCGTCATCGGTGTTTTTATTGTTCGTTGCGACCAGTCATCCCATTTATATATATGCAAATCCGTACCACAAATTGCAGTCTTCTTTATTTGAATCAATACATCGTTAATACCAACATGTGGCATTGGAATATCTTCCATCCAAATTCCTTTTTCAGGCAGTCGTTTTACAAGTGCTTTCATAATATGGTCGAGCTTTTGTAGACTCTAATTTAAAATAATAAATTTACAATTAACACATTTTAAATTACTTTCAGTTCTTTACCTATTTTTTTAAATGCAGTAATACATTTGTCGAGATGTTCCCGCTCATGAGCAGCCGAAATCTGGACACGAATCCGTGCTTGCCCTTTCGGTACAACCGGAAAATAAAAACCAATAACATAAATTCCTTCATTGAGCAATCTTGCTGCGACATCTTGCGAAAGTTTTGCATCATAAAGCATTACTGCACAAATGGCCGATTCAGTTGGTTTTATATCGAAACCTGCAGTTTTCATTCGTGAAACAAAATATTCTGTATTTTTGTGCAATTTTTCTTGCAATTCATTCGTTTCGTCCATCATTTCAAACATTTTGATTCCGGCTGCAGCCACCATTGGTGGAATGGAATTGGAAAATAAATAAGGCCGGGATCGCTGGCGAAGCAAATCGATAATTTCATTTTTGCCTGTAGTAAATCCACCAATGGCACCACCAAAGGCCTTGCCGAGGGTTCCTGTAATAATTTCAATTTTTCCACGCAAATTATATCGCTCCGTCACACCACGTCCGGTTTTACCAACTACTCCTGCTGAATGCGATTCATCCACCATTACCATTGCGTTGTATTTTTCTGCCAAAGCATAAATCTTATCCAAAGGAGCCACGTTTCCATCCATAGAAAAAACCCCATCAGTAACTATCAAACGAAAACGTTGTGCCTGAGCTGATTTTAATTGATTTTCAAGATCTTCCATATCAGCGTTGACATAGCGATACCGTTGCGCTTTACAAAGACGAACTCCATCAATAATGGATGCATGATTTAGAGAATCAGAAATTATGGCATCTTCCTCATTCAACAATGGTTCAAAAACCCCACCATTGGCATCAAAACAAGCAGCATATAAAATGGCATCCTCTGTTCCAAAAAACCGGGAAATAGAAGCTTCCAATTGTTTATGAATATCTTGCGTACCACAAATAAAACGTACAGAAGAAACTCCGTATCCGTGTGAATCCAATCCTTTTTTTGCGGCTTCTTTCAGAGCCGGATGATTGGATAAGCCCAAATAATTATTGGCACAAAAGTTCAGCACTTCTTTTCCATCGGCTACTCGTATCACAGCACCCTGAGGCGAAACAATAATACGCTCATTTTTATATAAACCTGCCTCTGTGATATTAATCAGTTCGGTGAGCAAATGCGATTTAAAATCTTGGTACATAATAATTAATTCTAATTAACAATGGCTGAATAATAATTAAAAGTTAGCCGATAAAGAATAATGCTTACGTCGGTTAGTACAAGCAAAAGTAGTAAAAAAAGTAAATAATTATTCAGAATAAAGTAAATTTTCAGCAGTTGAACTCAGATTAACTCAAAATCTGGAAATACAAAAAAAGGCTACTACCATTTCACAATGGAAGTAGCCTCAAAATTTATAAATGAAAACTTAGATTTTCAGTTTCTGAATTTTATTCTGATAAAAAAACTTGTAAACAAAGGGATAAATCTGGCAAGCAATACAAATGCCAAGTGCCGATTCCATAAAAGCGCATATTCCAAATATGCCTGTAATTATTATAGTTAGGTTATTCAATCCAATTAAAAAAGATAAAATAATAGCAAAATTAAAAACTAATCCTATACGTGCAGCAAATATTTTTGGACCTGCATTAATCAATTCAGGTTTAACAGAAAACAATTTTAGAATATTTCTTGATAATATTGACAATACGCTGTAACGGGATTGACTACCAGAACGTAAAGCAAAATCTACTAACAGAAACAATATTGGCACTATATTTCTTGTAAGAATAAAAACTACAAGAAAAAACAGAGTGAAAGCACCATTCAGACGGGCAACATGTTCGTCGATTTTTTTATCGGATATAGGGCATAAAGCAGTTGATTTCATAATTTTCATCTTTAAATTTGTTGATACAAAGGTATGGTGTAGATGAACACGATAAAATACCCTCGAATCAGTATTTTTAATACCATAAACGAGGTATATTCTCTGCTTGAAAATAACAGTCAATTCGTTTAAGGTACCAATATGGAATTAAGAATCAAGATGATATTTAATAAAAAAGATGATTAACTTATTATAAACTTTAATGTTCGTATTTTTTAAAGGCTCATTTTGTATATCGTAGTAAAAAAGTGTACTTTTGCGCAACTAATCATGGCTTATGACAAACGATAACATGGTGCTACGCACCGAAAATCTATTCAAAAAATACGGCAAACGTACGGTAGTTAACGATGTTGCTATCAATGTAAAACAAGGAGAAATAGTTGGATTATTGGGCCCTAATGGAGCTGGAAAAACAACAACTTTTTACATGACAACAGGTTTGGTTGAGCCAAATTCCGGAAAAATTTTCCTGAATGATAAAGAAATTACAAAATATCCGGTTTACAAGCGTGCTCAGAGTGGTATCGGATATTTAGCACAGGAAGCATCAGTTTTTAGAAAAATGACTGTTGAAGATAATATCAAATCCGTATTGGAGATGACTGAGTTCAGCAAAGAATATCAAAAAGAAAAACTTGAGACATTAATATCTGAATTTAATCTGGAACATGTTCGCACTAATATCGGTGATAGACTTTCGGGTGGTGAACGCCGCAGAACAGAAATAGCTCGTTGTCTTGCAATTGAACCACGATTTATTATGCTCGATGAACCTTTTGCCGGAGTTGACCCTATTGCCGTACAAGATATTCAGGACATTGTTTGGAAATTGAAAGATAAAAATATTGGGATTCTGATTACAGACCATAATGTAGACGAAACACTGACAATAACTGACCGCGCATATTTACTTTTTGAAGGTTGCATTCTTTTTCAGGGAACTTCCAAAGAACTCGCCGACAATCCAATTGTACGTGAAAAATACTTGGGACGTGACTTTAAATTAAAAGAAAAAACAAGATTATAAGAACAAAGCCTATAATTTCTATAAATACAAGACGCATTTGAAAAATATATCCATTAGAAAAAATAGGGAATTTTACGTAGATGAGGCAATTCGTCTGAAAGAGATCGGATTGGAAGATGTGGAAACTATTTTCAGCACTATCAACAATAACCGTAAATATTTAAGTGAGTGGTTACCATTTATTGAAGAAACTCTCGAAGAATCCTATTCGCATAGTTTTGTTGAAAATTATTTAAATTCTGACAGAAAGGATCTTATATGTTCAGTTTTTTTCAGCAATCAGTTTGTTGGAATTATTGGATTAAAAGATACAGATTTCGACAATAAAAAAACAGAAATCGGTTATTGGCTTTCGGAATCATTCCAACATCATGGAATTATCACTAAATCATGTAAAGTTTTGATTGACTTTGCTTTTGACGAATTAAAATTGAATAGAATTCAGATTAAGGCTGCAAAAGAAAATTTTAAAAGTCAACGAATTCCAGAACGATTAGGTTTTAAACAAGAAGGTATTGAGCTAGATGGTGAACTTCATAGTCGTGGTTTTGTTGATTTAGTCGTATACAGTTTATTGAAAACTGACAGATAAAATAACAATGCAAAAAGCTACTCTCACAATATTAGGTTGCGGATCCGCTTTACCCACCCGAAAAAATTTCCCCAGTTCACAATTGCTTGAAATTCGAGACAAACAATTCTTGATTGATTGTGGTGAAGGAACTCAGATAAGGATGAGTCAGATGGGAATTAAAACAAATAGACTCGGTCACATTTTCATATCACATCTTCATGGCGATCATTGTTTTGGCTTAATGGGTTTGATATCTACTTATGGTATGCTGAATCGCACTGCAGAACTACATATTCATGCACAAGCCGATTTAGAAAAAATCATGAAGCCACAATTGGAGTATTTCTGCGCCGGATTACCCTTCGACGTAATATTTCATACTATAAATCCTCGAAAACACGAATTAATATATGAAGATCGTTCGGTTCAGGTATTTTCTATTCCTCTGAAACACAGAGTTCCGTGTTGTGGTTTTCTATTTGAAGAAAAACCGCGAGACCGGCATATTATCAGGGAAATGATCGATTTTTACAAAATTCCAACCTGGAGAATTTCCAAAATAAAACAAGGAGAAGACTTTGTAACCGAAGAAGGTGAAATTATCCCAAATGAGCAATTGTCAAAAGCAGGTGATCCTCCAAAACGGTTTGCTTATTGCTCTGATACAGCTTATTCGGAAAAAATAATTCCTATAATAGCTGAAGTTGACTGCCTTTATCACGAAGCTACATTTATGGAAGATGAACAAGTACGCTCAAAGCAAACCGAACATTCTACAGCCCGCCAGGCAGCTACTATAGCATTAAAAGCCAATGTCAAAAAACTAATTATCGGACATTATTCCGCACGTTACATCAATCAGAATGAGCTACTCAATGAAGCAAAAGCTGTTTTTGAAAACACAGTATTAGGCGAAGATTTGACCATTTATAACATTTAATCATTGCCATTTCATTAAAGCACAAAAGCGGAATAAACCGCCTTTGTCGTTAAGATAAGAATGACATTCACTTAATTATTTCCAAAAAACTCTCCTGATTGAACGAACAATTTTATATCCGATTAAAATTCCATCTACCAGTTTTAAGCCTTTACTAAAACCTCCAAAAATATACGTAGAAATTGAAGCTGGAGATAGCAAATTTTTTGATGATAAAGTAATAATTTCTTTTTGATCTTGAATTTGTTGTTTTAATTCTGTTTTACGCAGAATTAATTCTTCTAATCCGTTCTCTTTATTTTTTGATATTGAAGTCGAAACTATTTCCATATACTTAATTGTTAGTTTTTGTCAAAAATAATTTTGAAAGAAATTTTACTAATGGATTGATAATAATTTTCTTACGAAATAAAAATAGGAAACCAATCAGGATAAAATAGATACATGAAATAATACAAAAACTCAGGGCCAAACTTCCAACTAACGGTAAAAGGGCATAAGCCAATGAGAAGAACATATAAAATAAAGCTGCAACTAACAATATAATTGCTAATACAACAATTAAAAACGTAGAGAGTAAAATACTTAATTTTTCAACAAATTCTACCTTTACATATTCAGTTTGCAATTCAACATACTTCTTAACATCAGCATAAAGTTGTTGGAAATTTTCTGAAGGTTCTTGATTATTAGCCATGTAAAATTTATTTTAAAGATTTATTTTTCAGTGCTAACCTGCGACTTAATTTCATCTACTAAATCATCCAGATCACTTTTACTCAGCTTAACTCCCTTTTTTTCCAGAGCTTCCATAATTTTCTTGCGGGTTCCTTCTCCGCTTTCAGGGGCAAACAATACACCAAGTGCACCACCAATAATAGCACCGCCTAAAAAGGCTGCAATAATACCAAATGAGTTTTTCATGACTTTTACGTTTTAATTGTTTATAATATAACTACTTAATTTTAAAACAAATAAAGAGCTAAAATCGCACTTATCAAATAACTAAAAATAAAGATATTTTCAATTTAAAAACAAATTCAAGTTATTTTTAGTTCAACTTTTTTTGAAAAAATTAAACCAAATTGTAACCAAAGCCTTTAAGTTTACTATCTTTATTTCGCCAGTCTTTTTCAACCTTTACAAACAATTCCAGAAAAACCTTTTTATCAAAAAACACTTCCATATCTTTCCGTGCTTCTGTCCCAACTTTTTTGAGAGATTTTCCACCATGCCCAATCAATATACCCTTCTGCGAATCGCGTTCGGCATAAATCACCGCATTTATTCGGATCAGTCTGTCATCTTCCTGAAATTGTTCTACTTCAACCTCCACTGAATATGGAATTTCCTTTTCATAATTCATCAAAATTTTCTCACGAATAATTTCAGTAACAAAGAAGCGGGCTGGTTTATCAGTCAACTGATCTTTATCAAAAAATGCAGGTGACTCAGGTAATAATGCTTTAATACGACTAAATAAAGTGTCAATATTAAATTTTTCAATCGCCGACACCGGATAAATTTCAGCTCGTGGCAATAATTCTTTCCACTTTTCAACCAACAAAACTAGTTTTTCTTCATCAATTAAATCAATTTTATTAATAATGAGCAACAGTGGTGCCGGATTCAACTTTACTTTCTCCACAAATTCTTCATTTTTTTCGTATGTATCGAAAACATCAGTCACATAAAGCAACACATCTGCATCCGATAAAGCAGAGCGTGAAAAATTTAGCATAGATTCCTGAAGGCGGTAATTTGGCTTCAGGACACCTGGAGTATCAGAATATACAATTTGAAAATCGTCACCATTTACAATTCCCATAATACGATGACGAGTTGTCTGAGCTTTTGAGGTTATAATTGAGATTCGCTCACCAACTAAGGCATTCATTAAGGTTGATTTACCTACATTTGGATTACCTACAATATTTACAAAACCGGATTTATGCATGTTTAGTTAGTTAATATTTATGATTATCTGTTTGAAGATATTGAAAACATATCACAACAGGTTGTGAATCTAGCTTACAGTATTTTCTGCAAAGATACTATTAATTATGCAGATGAAAAATCAGACCATTGATTCATACTTTTTCACT
>Ga0209123_1000403_pt1 | contig 58389 bp, 54 predicted proteins | sample BarGraIncu00431A_FD_184500 | JGI IMG/M metagenome (GOLD analysis project Ga0209123, IMG submission 184500) | Arctic peat soil microbial communities from Barrow, Alaska, USA - Barrow Graham LP Incubations 004-31A (SPAdes) (version 2) | ecosystem: Environmental > Terrestrial > Soil > Wetlands >... | reverse complement strand
GGCTATCTCCCAAACAACGCGATTCAGGCACGTCTGTTAAGGGTAAACCCTCACTATGCAAGATCGGTAGCGCTAGAATGCGAAAAGCCCTTTATATGCCGGCACTCTCTGCAGTGAGATCAAATCCCTTTGTGAGGGCATTGTACCTTCGATTGAAAGAAAAATCGAAGAACGGGATGGTCATCGCGTGCGCCTGTATGAAAAAGCTTGTACATATCATGTTTGGGGTCTTAAACCGTTTGACCCCACTTACGCCTAATTTCTTGACTTCTACAACGGTATCTCCCCCTCCGGGAGAGGGGACTTAACGACTCAACAACTTAGCGACTCAACGCTTTGCCTTTATTCGCCTCAACGCTCTTGGCCTTAATAAACTTAACCAGCTCGAGCGCGATCTCGTACTTTCCGAAGGGCGGAATCAGGTAGAACCCGCCTACCCGGTCGAAGGCCGCCTCGATGAACTCGCACGCAATGGCAAGCCCCTCCCGAACGCCGTCGTCCCCTCCCCTTCCCGCCATGCGCCGTCGCATTTCCTCGGGAATGACGATCCCGGGCACCTCGTTGTGCAGGAACTCGGCGTTTCGGCCGCTTACCAGCGGAAGCACCCCCGGCAGGATCGGGATATTAAGGTGTGCGGTCAGCTCCAGCATCTGCTCGAACCGCTTCAGGTCGTAAATCGGCTGGGTCTGGGCAAAGGTAGCGCCGTTTGCCATCTTCTTTTCCAGGCGCGCCACCTGAACCTCCATCTTCAAACTGTTGGGGTTGAAGGCGGCACCGATAGTGAATCCGGTTCCGGCGCCGATCGGGCTCCCCAGGGCGTTCACCCCGCGGTTCAGCTCGCTCAAAAGCTTGATCAGGGTGAAGGAGTTCAGGTCGAAAACCGAGGAGGCGCCGGCCTCGTCGCCGAGGCTCGCCGGGTCGCCGGTGACGGCCAGGATGGAGGTGATGCCGAGCAGGCTCGCTCCCATCAGCTCGGACTGCATGCCGATGAGGTTACGGTCGCGGCAGGTGACGTGCGCGATGACTTCGATGCCGACTTCGCGCCGGACCAGCGAGGCGAGCGCAAGGTTCCCCATCCGGACCCGGGCCAGAGGGTTTTCAGCAAGATTGATGGCGTCGGCGCCGGCATCCTTCAGGGCACGACTGCCGGCTAAAACCTTGCTGCAGTCGAGCCCCTTGGGCGGATCGAGCTCGACGGTGATGACTTTTCTCTCTCCCCACGAGGCAAGAAACCCGGGCCCGGCACTCGGCAGAGCCGGGCTGCGGCTGGCTCCCGCTGAGGTCCCAACAGCCCGGCGCGGGATCGGGCGCAGTCCGCGCAGTCGCCGGGCGACCTCGCGCACCTGCTCGGGGGTGGTGCCGCAGCAACCGCCCACCAGCGCGGCCCCTGCCTCAACCATCTCCAGCGCCATGCCGGCAAAGTAATCGGGGGTGGTGCGATAGATGTAGCGGCCATCGACGTACTCGGGAAAACCGCTATTGGGATAGGCTGCCAGCGGCAACTCCGTGACGGCGGCAATCCTCTTCAAGGTAGCCAGCAATTCCAGCGGCCCCGCGCCGCAGTTGGCGCCCACCAGGTCGGCGCCGGCGGCAACCAGACGTAGCGCCGCTTCCTCCGCCCCGAAACCGCCGGAGAGTCGGGAACCCTCCCCAAAGGCGAGGCTGGAGACCACCGGAAGTCCGGTTTCCTTGGCGACGCGCACCGCCCACTCCAGCTCCTCCAGCTCGCTGAAGGTCTCCAGCAGCAAAAGGTCCACCCCTCCCTCGGCAAGGGCCAAGGTTTGGGCGCGGAAGCATTCCTTGGCTTGCTCGGGGGTGAGCTCAGCCTTGCCGCGTCCCAGGGGGCCGACAGATCCGGCGACAAAGACGTCGCGACCGGTCGCGGCACGCCGCGCGAGGAGCGCGCCCTGCCGGTTGATCTCGGCAACCTTCCCGCCCAGACCGATGGCGGCAAGCTTCACCAGGTTGGCGCCGAAGGTGTTGGTCTCGATGACCTGGGCGCCTGCCGCCAGGTACTCCCCGTGCAGTTCCAGCACCAGCTCGGGCCGGACCAGGTTCAGGTGCTCGAAGTTCGCTTCCAGCGAAACTCCCTTGGCGTAGAGCATGGTGCCGATGGCACCGTCTCCAACCAGCACCTCCTCGCGCACCCGTTCCAGAAAAGAAGCACCCATCAACGTCCTCCCAACACCTTGATCAGGTGCGGTACCAGCTGCTTCTTGCGGGACATGACCCCTTTCATCTCGAAGACGTGCGGCTCGGGCTGCGGGTAGCCCATGAAGCGGATAAAGGCGTGGCCGCCCTCCATGAGAAACATGGTGCTCTCCGTGGAGATGTCCGTCACCATGAGGCCGGCGAAGTCGAGCTCCTCCTTGTCGCGCAGGGCCGCGAGCGCCTCCCGCAATTCCCCCTTCATAGAGTTGAACTCGCCAAAGCCGAATACCTCGACCTGGCCCACGCCGAAGCGTGAATCGCCCTGGCTGAATAGTTTGAAGTCGGAACCAACCACCCGCTCAGCGGAGCCGTACCCGGAAAGCGCCCCGGAAGCGGCGAAGATCTCGGCTCCAAAGGCCTCCCAGTCGAGGCCGGAGCATTCCGAAAGCCGGCGCACCGCCGTCTTGTCGCGCTCAGTCGTGGTCGGCGACTTGAGGATGACGGTGTCGGAAAGGATGCCGGCCAAAAGTAGCGAGGCGGCCGACACGCTGGGGACGACTCCGTGTTCATGATAGAGCGAAGCGACGATGGTGCAGGTGCTCCCTACCGGCGCGGTGATGAACGGAATAGGGTTCGAGCTGTGCGAGTTGCCGAGCTTGTGGTGGTCGATCACTTCCAGGATCTCAACGTCCTCCGCACCCGGGACCGACTGGGAAAGCTCGTTGTGGTCCACGAGAATCAGGGCATAGGGAAGCGGGGCGAAGAGAGAGGACTTGGTCGCCACCCCGGCCAGCGTGCCGTCGTCCTCGAGCACCAGCACCGCCGTTTCCCCGGAGTGCAGCAGTTTTTCCCTGAGGCGGCCGAGCGACTCGCCGACCGCGACGCTCTCGAAGGTCGGCTCGGCCAATAGTCCGGCCGGCGTGGAGAGGCGCGCCAGGGAGACCGCCGCGACGGTATCCACGGAAGTCGTCAGCAGGGCCACGCCCCTTTCCCGGGCCAGGGAGACCAGATCAGGATCCACCGGGAGCCCGCCGGTAACGACCAGCAGACGGACCCCCCGCTCGATGGCGCAGAGCTGGATGTTGCGACGATCCCCGGTGACCACCAGCAGACTCGCAGGATCGAAACCGGCGATCCGCGCGGCGAAGGACCCCTCTCCCATGGCGCCCACAAAAAGGTGCAGTTTCTCGACTTCGGGGTCCGGTGCGCCGACCAGGAACTCCCCCTCCAGGCAGGCGGCGAGAGAGGCCAGCGATGCCGTCACCTGTCTCAACGAATCCACCCCGGTGCGCAGCGAGCGCTCGGCGATTTTCAAAAGCGGAATCACCCCGACCGGGCTTCCACTTGCGTCCAGCACCGGCAGCATCCGTATGCTGTTATGGTGAAAGATTTGCAGCGCGTTCAAAAGCGGAGCGTCCGCGGCAATCGACACCGGCGTCCTCCCGACCACGTCGCGCACCTTGGGGTGCACGTCGGCGAGATAGAGCGGCGCAGCGATGCCAAGGCGCGCGAGGAGCCAGGTGGTCTGCGGGTTGAGAGCACCCGCCATGGCAGCGGTCACCCCTTCGACGCCGAGAGTGCGTTTTAGTTCCGCATATGCGATAGCCGACGCGACAGAGTCGGTATCGGGGTTTCTGTGGCCGATTACATAGATCTGTTTTTTCATGGAGCCCCCGGATTATTTAGTCGTTTTTTTGCACCGACCTGTATAAAATGGCCCGTTGTTAGCAAAGTTAAAAGGGGAGTTTCGCATGCATGCAGTAATTGATTGGCTGGTACAGACCATAGGGTCGATGGGATATCCGGGGATCTTTCTCCTGATGGCGTTGGAGAGTTCGGTGATCCCGATTCCCAGTGAACTGGTCATGCCGCCCGCGGGATACCTGGCCCAGCAGGGACAGATGAATATGGTGGCAGCAATCCTTTGCGGCACTGCGGGAAGCTTGGTCGGCGCCTACGCGAACTACTTTGCCGCCCACTTCCTGGGGCGTCCGCTCATTCTTAAATACGGAAAGTACGTGTTCATCACCGAGGAGAAGTTCGCTAAGGTAGAAACCTTTTTCCTCAAACACGGCGAGATTTCGACCTTCATCGGGCGGCTCTTGCCGGTGATCCGGCACCTGATCTCGCTTCCCGCGGGCCTTTCCGGCATGAACCACCTGAAGTTCTCGCTCTACACGCTGCTGGGCGCCGGAATCTGGGTGACGGTGCTCACCTGCATCGGCTACTTCATCGGGAGCAACCAGGACCTTATCATGAAGTACTCGCACCACGCTCTGGGGATCGTGCTTCTGGTGAGCTCGATCATCGTGCTGATCTATGTCAAGATGCAGCGCAGAAACGGGGCAAGCCAGGAGTGACTGATTAAGCTGAATTGGTGGTAATAATTAAAGTCCCCCTTCTCGCGAAGGGGGACTTTTTTTCTGCCTTCCGCCTGAGCTACTTGGGAACCTTTTCCCAGTCTTCCAGGAACTTCTTGATTCCCGCATCGGTCAGCGGGTGTTTGGCAAGCTGCAGCATGACCGAGTAGGGGATGGTGCAGACGTCAGCGCCCAGGAGAGCCGAATTCAGCACGTGAATCGGGTTCCTGATGCTTGCTACAATGATCTGCGCGTCGTAGCCGTAGTTGTCGAAGATGGTCCTGATTTCTTCGATGATTCTCATGCCGTCCTGGGAAATGTCGTCCAGGCGCCCCACGAAGGGGGAGACGTAGGTGGCACCCGCCTTGGCGGCGAGCAGCGCCTGCATCGGCGTGAAGATCAGCGTTACGTTGGTCTTGATGCCACGGGCGGAAAGGGTCTTGGTAGCCTTCAATCCTTCCGGAGTCATCGGGAGCTTGATGACGATGTTCGGATGGATCTTGACCAGTTCGGACGCTTCCGCGATCATGCCGTCGTGCTCCAGGGAAATGACCTCAGCCGAGATCGGCCCGTCGACGATCCCGGTGATTTCCTTGATAACCTCCTCGAAACGCCGGCCACTCTTGGCGATCAGGGACGGGTTGGTAGTAACGCCGTCCACAAGACCGAGTTCATTTGCCTCGCGAATTTCCTTCACGTCCGCTGTGTCGATAAAAAACTTCATTATTCCTCCGCTTTTGGGTGTTGTTACCTATGCTGCAGGCCCTTCTCAAACTCTTTTAAACAATCGAGGGAGCAGAAGTGGAGGCGCTTCCCCTCCAGGTTTCCCACCACCGCGTCTGCCTCCGACACGTAAACGCCGCATACCGGATCCTGGAAGGTCTCCGTTGCGGACGACTCTTTTTCTATCTCAGGTGCCGCCTTGCCCCGAACCATGCGATACACCAGGTAACCGACAATAATCCAGACCAGAAATCCCACGCGCCCCCCTTAGACCATGACCACCCTCTCGGTGGTCGCAAGTGATGCCAATAGCTCGGCGATACTCCTCCCGAGAGAGGGATGCACCAGGGAAGGTGCCAGGTCGGCTAGCGGCTGCAGCACGAAGCGCCGCTCGTGAAGTCGGGGGTGCGGGATGGTGAGTCCGTCACTTTCCAGGACCAGTTCTCCGTAAAGGAGGATATCCAGGTCCATGCTGCGCGGTCCCCAATGCCCGGCGGGCTTGCGTTTGAATACAGCCACCTCGACCCGCTTCAGCTCGGCGAGCAGTTGCTGCGGCTGCAAGGAAGTGTTGATCCGCGCCACGGCGTTGTAGAAATTATCCTGGGCCACGCCACCCACCGGCTCCGTCTCATAGAAGGGCGACAGGGCGGTGACCCGCGTTCCTGGCAATTTGCCGAGTTCCGCGACTGCCGTCAGCAGCCTCAGCTCGCGGTCTCCCAGGTTGCTTCCCAACCCTATGTAAGCGCACTCTTCCACAGCGTGCGATTAGACCACAGATAGCTTTTTTTTTCAACCCTGGCACTTTGCCCCCTAAAGCCGCCAGTGCTGCGGCTTCAGGCCGGGAAGGAATTAACTTTATTCCAATTTAATACTGGAGTATATATTTCCGGAGCAGAATCGTCAGCAGGTTGCAGCGACCTCACAAGCCCGGTCCTGGTGGGGGTTGTACATCAGGACACAGCCGCGCTCTCTTGGTATACTTTTTGGGTGAAATAACAGCTGGGCAGGCATAAAAGGGGCGCTTAGCGGTAAGTGTGCTCAGACTGCAGCCAAGTGCTGCCAGTGATACTCTGCACTACAATGAATGAGCCGGCGCCGCGAGCGGACGGTCCAAAATGAGGTGTTTCAGATGACTAAATCAAACCAAGAGGGCCCCCTTGCCGAACTGGGTGCGGCGGAACTCTTCAAGCTCGGCACGGAAGCACTCGAAGCCAAGAACTACGCCGCGGCGCAGCGCTACCTACATGCGGCCCTCGCCAAGGAACGCACACCGGATCACCTTTCGCAGTATGCTCTGGCTTTAGCCGCGCATACCCGGGAGATCGAGCCAAGCATCGCCCTCTGTCAGGAAGCAGTGAAGAAAGAACCAAAGAATTCTGAGCACTTCCTGCGCCTTGGCACCGTGTATCTTGTTGCTGCGCGGAAGAAGGAGGCCATCAGGATTTTTCGGCTGGGACTTCGGGTCGGCAAGAACCCCACTATCGTTAGGTGGCTGCAGGTGCTGGGAGACCGGAAGGCTCCGCTGATTCCTTTCCTGTCCCGGACCAATCCGCTGAATAAGTATCTCGGGAAGATCCGTATGAGCCTGACTAAGGGGAAGTGAAGGAGAAGGAAATTGCATCAAAAGGGTCAGTAAAGGGCGAGCTGGACTCATCAAATCGCGATTTGGAGGGGTTATGATCAGCTATCTGACGCTGAGAAGCAGGGAGAAAACGGAGCTGATAGACATCACAAACCGGGTCGAGGAGCTTTTGAGTGCGGCGCGCGTGACCAACGGCTGCTGCGACATCTTCGTCATGCACACGACTGCCGGGATCACGGTGAACGAGGGGGCCGACCCGGCGGTGAAGCGGGACATCGCCGAGTGCCTGAATCGGCTGGTGCCGAACGCTCACTACTTTACCCACGCGGAGGGAAACGCCGCGGCCCACGTCAAGGCGAGCCTGGTCGGTACCTCGCAGCGCCTGCTGGTGGACCGGGGGAAATTGCTGCTGGGGACCTGGCAGGCCCTTTACTTCTGTGAATTCGACGGTCCCCGGGAGCGCAAGGTGGCAGTCAGGATCTGCAGCGACGGCCAAGCCCTATAAACCCTCCCTGGTCCCCTCGCGACCGTTAGGACGTGTAGCTTATTCCCGGACCATCTTGAAGAAAACTCTCCCGCCCCTTCAAGGGGAGGACCGGGGTGGATGGGGAAAGCGCTTTAGCCGAAGTGATCGAAGCCACGCTGCTCCGGTTGGTAGACGTCCCCCTCCGGCATGACCATCTGTACGGCACTTCCCTCGGTGATCTCGCCTATTATCGAGAACCTCAGGCCCAGAGTTTTCAGGAGCGCCTCCACCTCCAGGCTCTTTTCCCTTGCTATGCAGAAGAGCAGCTCGTAATCCTCGCCGCCGGTTAGCGCCAGGGCGTAAGGGTCTGCAGTGCAGGAATCACGATACTCGTCAGAAAGCGGTAGCCCCGACAGTTCCAGCCGGGCACCCACCCCGGAAAGTTCGCAGATATGGGTCAGATCCCCCAATACCCCGTCGCTTACGTCGATCATGGCGTGCACCAGCCCCGCTTCGGCAAGCGCCACCCCTGCCGCCACACGCGGCTGCGGATCAAGCTGGCGCGTCACCAGAAATCCCTGGCGCACTCCCTTGCGCAATTCATTAAGCCCTGCCGCCGCATCCCCCACTGTTCCGGTGAGACAAACCAGGTCCCCGACCGCGGCCCCGCTTCTCTTCACCACCAGTTCCGGAAGTTGCTCTCCGAGCGCCGTGATGGAGATGGCGAGCCCCCCCAATGAGGCGCAGGTGTCGCCGCCGACCAGGGTTACGCCGAAGCGCTCGGCCTGTTCCATGATGCCGGTCAGGAAGCCGTCCACCACTTCCAGGGATATCGTTTTGGGAAGGGCGATGCTGAGCAGGAACTGGCGCGGCCTGGCGCCCATAGCTGCCAGGTCGGAAAGATTCACCGATAGTGATTTGCGCCCGAGACTTTGCGGGTCGCAAAAGCTCAAGTCGAAGTGTACCCCTTCGAGCAGCATGTCGGAGGTGATCAGGGTGAGTGTTCCGGGGGTGGGAAGTAGCGCGGCAGCGTCGTCCCCGATTCCGAGGACGACCGCCGGTGAATTGTGGACTTGCCGGGCGATCCGGTCGATGAGACCGAACTCGCCCAGCTCTTGTAACTTCATGCCTTGCCCGCCGTTACTCCCTTGCCGGGAGCGACCACGATTTTTCTTCCCACCTTTGGCTTGGCCGGCTCGCTCTTGGGCGGACTCGCCTTGGGCTCCGCGGGGGGATAGTGCTCCAGCGCCACCGCGAGTACCTCGTCAATGGTGGAGGCAGTGACGATCTTCAATTTCTTGAGGATGGTCTTGGGAACGTCCTCAAGATCCTTGAAGTTCTGCACCGGGATGACAACGGTGTTAACGCCGAGGCGCGCCGCGGCCAGGATCTTCTCCTTCAGGCCGCCGATCGGGAGCACCTTGCCGCGCAGGGTGATCTCTCCGGTCATGGCGACGTCCTTTCTGACCGGAATCTTGGTCAGCGCCGAGACCAGCGCGGTCGCCATAGTGACCCCCGCGGAGGGGCCGTCCTTCGGAATGGCGCCCGCCGGCACATGGACATGGATGTCCATGGTGGCATAGAAGTCCTCCGCGAGGTGCAGATCGGTCGCCCTGGCGCGGATGTAGGAGAGAGCCGCCTGCACCGACTCCTTCATCACGTCCCCGAGCTGGCCGGTCAGGGTCAGGCCACCCTTTCCCTTCATGACGCTCGCCTCGACGAAGAGGACTTCGCCGCCGACCGGGGTCCAGGCAAGGCCGGTGACCACGCCGACTTCGTTACGCTCCATCTCCTCTTCACGCAGGATCTTCGGAGGTCCCAGGTACTTGGCGACGGTGCCCGCCGTGATGCTGAAAGTCTTAGTAGAACCTTCGGCGACCTTGCGCGCCACCTTGCGGCAGACGCTTCCCACCTCGCGCTCCAGGTTTCTCAGACCCGCCTCGCGGGTGTACTTGGAGATCAGGGTGCGCAGCGCCTCGTCGGAGAAGTTGATGATCTCCTCGGTGATGCCGTTTTCCTTGATCTGGCGCGGCACCAGGTAGCGCTTGGCGATCTGGAGCTTCTCTTCCTCGGTGTAGCCCGGGAGGCTGATGACCTCCATCCGGTCCCGAAGCGGACCCGGGATGGTGTCCATCTGGTTCGCCGTCGCGATGAACATGACGTTCGCGAGGCTAAAGGGGAGGTTTATGTAGTGGTCCGAAAAGCTGTTGTTCTGCTCCGGGTCGAGCACCTCGAGAAGCGCCGAGGAGGGGTCGCCGCGGAAATCGGAGCCCAGTTTGTCGAGCTCGTCCAGCATGAAGACCGGGTTGTTGGTCCCCGCCTGCTTCAACCCTTGGATGATGCGGCCCGGTAACGCCCCCACGTAGGTGCGGCGGTGCCCGCGGATTTCCGCCTCATCGCGCACCCCGCCCAGCGAGATGCGGACGAACTTCCGTCCCATGGCCCGGGCGATGGATTTGCCCAGGCTGGTCTTTCCGACCCCCGGGGGGCCGACGAAGCAGAGGATGGGGCCCTTCATCTTCTTCTTCAGTTTGCGTACCGCCAGAAACTCAAGGATGCGCTCCTTGATCTTCTCCAGGAAATAATGGTCCTCGTTGAGGATTTCCGAGGCGCGGTTGATCTCCAGGGCGTCCTTGGTCGACTTGCCCCAGGGGATTTCCACCAGCCAATCGAGGTAGGTGCGCAGCATTCCGGCTTCGGCAGCGTCCGGGTGCATCTGCTCCAGGCGCCCCAGTTGTTTCAGGGCCTCCTTCTCTACGGCCGCCGGCATCTTGGCGCTCTCGACGCTCTTTCTCAGCTCCGCGATTTCCTCGCTTCTGGCATCGGTCTCGCCCAACTCCTGCTGGATGGCGCGCAACTGCTCGCGCAAGTAGTACTCGCGCTGGCTCTTGCCCATCTCCTCTTTGGCGGCGGACTGGATACGGGCCTGCATGTTCAAAAGCTCGCTTTCCTTATTGAGGAAATCGTTCACCCTTTTGAGCCGCTCCAGGGGATCGACGACTTCCAAAAGCCCCTGCGCCTCCTCGACCTTAAGGCCGATGTTGCTCGCCACCAGGTCCGCGAGGCTTCCCGGCTCCTGCATGTTCTCGACGATCACCATGACCTCGGGTGAAACCGCCTTACCGAGCGCCACGATCTTGCCGAGCTCCTCCTTCACGGTGCGGATCAGCGCCTCCGCTTCCAGGGTGTTCTCCAGCGCCGCAGGCTCCACGATCCGCTCGATCCGGACCGAGTAAAACGGCTTCTCTGCCAGGTACTCGGTCACCCGCGCCTTAGTCAGCCCCTGCACCAGGATCTTCACCCGGCCGTCGGGGAGCTTCAGCATGCGCATGATCATCGCGACGGTGCCGACCTCGTAGATCGCCTCGGGCGAAGGGTCCTCGTCGCCTACCTCCCTCTGGGTGGCAAGGAAAATCATCCTATCCTTGGAGAGGGCGTAATCGACGGCATTTATGGATATCTCGCGCCCCACAAAGAGCGGCAGTATCATGTATGGGTACACGACCACGTCCCGCACCGGGAGCAGCGGCAGAACATCCGGTATGTTGAGTTCTTCGGTTTCCTGCCTGTTTTCCATCGTACTCTCCTTACTCAATCGTGATCTCCCGGATATGCGTCTTGCTGGTCTTGGACCAGGGGAATTCCACCGTCAGCAGGCCGCGCCGGTAGCGCGCCCGCACCCCGTCCAGATCTGCCGCCGGGGGTATTTCCACCGCCCTGCAGAAGCGTCCCGTAGAGCGCTCCAGGCAGATGTAATTCACCCCGGGACCGATTTCATCCCGCGCCACAGCCTCGACGACCAGGGTGGAACAGCAGATGCTCAGGGTTATATCCCGGGACTCGCAGCCAGGGAGTTCCACTTCTACCACAAAAGAGTTGGTCGTCTCATAGATATCGACTAGAGGCGAGCTCTCCTTTTCTGTGAACCCCTCACGCCCCTCGAGGGTGGAGAGGTAGCGAAAGATCTCATCCATCTGCTGGCGAAATAGCCCCAGCCACTCCAACGGTTCCTTAGGAATCACCGCCATGTCACCCCTCTGGGTGGTCCGCAGCGCTTAATAGATAAGCGGTTTGCGGTCCAGAACGCAGCTTAAAAGACCGGTTCCCTGGCAACCACCAGGCCGGTCAGGTTGATTTAACCATCTTTATCATGAAAGTCAAGGTAATCCGGCCTAACATGGCGCCAGTGGGTGTTTTGCCACCTTGACCAAACGCAAGCGGCCGGCATGACAGATAATTTCCGGTTTGGAATTGAATTTAGCCGGTCCTATGTGTATAATCCGGCCGCAACGCCCTCCCAGCTCCCTTGGGACGGGGCAACACGCACCGTTCCAGACGCGGCCTCATGCCGTAGCGGCAGGGGTCCAGAAAGACTATTCCAGTTACCAAAAAGGGCTACACATGAAAAGATATGCAGCGCTATCCTCGCTTCTGGCAGTGACTTTGTTTTCGACAGGATTCAACTGGCCATTTCCCGCGGTGGACAGCTGCCAGAAAGCCAAGAGGCTCATCCTAGAGCTCCCGGCTAAGGCAAGTGAACTGAAGAAGAAGGAGACCGAGAGCCGGGTGATGGAGCTCTGCCCGACGGGAGCCGCCGGCCACTACCTCAAGGGTCTGCAGTTCGAGCGCAGCGGCAACCCTGAAGCGGCCCTTGCGGAATACCGGGAGACCCTCCGAATCGACCAGGATTTTTATCCGGCTAGCGGAAACCTGGGCCTTATCCACCTGAAAAAAGGGGGGGGTGAGGAGGCTGCCGTTGAAATCTCCGCCGGGCTCAAGACCGAGGATCCTCGCTACGACGTAGGGCTCGCGCGCTTCTACGCCGAGAAGAAACTCCCGCTGCTCGCTATTTACCACTTCCGCGAGGCCTTAGCCGCCTTCCCGGAAGATCCCTCACTGCACGCCGATCTGGCCTCCGCCTATCTTGCCGTCGAGCTCAGGCAGAAAGCGGAGGACGAGTTCCGTAAGACGCTGGCCCTGGAGCCGGGTAACGCGCAGGCGAGGCTTGGTCTGGGCACTCTGCTGCTTGCCCGCGGCGAGACCGACAAGGCGATGAGCGAGCTGAAGCAGGCGGCACTGGGGGACCCGGGCAACAAGGAAATCCACCGCCTGCTCGCCGACGGGTACAGCCGCAAGGGTGACGCCAAGAGCGCCGATTACGAACGCGTGCTCGCCGGCATCGCCCCTGAACCGGAACCCACCCCGAAGGTTGACCATCTGGCCCAGGGGGACGCCTACCGTGCCTCCAAGGATCTCGACAACGCCATCGCCGAATACCGGCTGCGCATCGCGGAAAGCCCGAGCGACGCCGTGGCGCTGCAGCGTCTGGGCGACGCTCTGCTTGCTACCGGCCACGACGACGATGCCATGAACTACTACCGCGAGGCGCTGCGCAACAAAGCTGATAACGCCCAGCTTCACTTCAACCTTGCCACCATCTACGAGAAGAAGGCACTGCTTGACGAAGCAGTGGTGGAGTATCGCCAGGTGCTCGCCGCAACGCCCGAAAATGAAGAGGCGCGCGGACGGCTCGCCGACATCTACACCCTGCGCGGCAGTTTCCCGCAGGCGCTGGAGCAGTACCGCGAGCTGATCAAGAGAAAGCCCGCCGACCCCGTGGTGCAGCTGAAGCTGGCGCGTGCCTACCTGAACGCCAAGGACGTGCCGGCCGCGGCCGAGGCATACGCCGCCGCCATCAAGCTGGACCCCGAGGCGCTGGAAGCCCACCGGGAGTTCGCCAACCTGCAGAAAAAGCGCAACCTGATGGACGAAGCCGGCAAGGAATACCAGGAAGTGCTGCGTCTCAAGAAAGACGATGCCGAGGCGCGTACGGCGCTTACCGCCATCTACGTCAAGAACAAGAACTACGATGCACTGGCGACGCTCCTGAAGGAAGGAGTCGAACTTGCCCCGGGCGATTCCAACGCCCATTACAAGCTCGGCCTAGTCTATGAATTCCAGAAGGATTACGAGCAGGCGACCGCTCAGTACAAGGAGGCGGTAACCCTCAAGCCCGACCACGCCAAGGCGCTGAACGCCATGGGGCGGGTCCAGATGAAAAATGGCCAGATTGCCGAAGCTAAGATTTCGCTGGAGGCGGCGAAGAAGGCCGATCCGGAGTTGGAGGAGCCGACCGTACTCCTAAGTAACATCAAGGACGAACTCACCCCGGAGCCGAGAAGCTACCGCAAGCACAAGGGTTCCGCCAAGAAGGAGAGGTCGGCCAGGAGAGGAAAGCACGGAAAGAAAGCCAGAGCCGAGGCGAGCGAACCCAAGAAGGGCGACACCAAGAAGGCGTCCAGGAAATCAAAGAAATCCAAGAAGAAAAAGGCAGCGGCGGAGTAGACACCCCCCACGGCAGCGAAGCTAACAGCTGCGCCGAAATACCCTGAGCAAGAAAAAAAGCCGCGATACCTGGGATCCTCCAGATACCGCGGCCTTTTTTTGTCCACTCAAGAATAGTAGTGATCTATTCGAAAATCCGTGATATCAGAATCCTACCCCGTTAGGGGCGTTCCGCTGGGCTGCTTCGGTGACCCACAAAGGAGAATTCGCCATGGACCTTCAAAAAGAGCAGGAGCATCGGGCCGAGATCGTTGATCAGTTCACGCGCCAGGCCATTCCTTTCACCCAGGTGCAGGGCCATCTCGACGCCATGCAGATACTAATAGAGTTTTCCGGGGTGGACTCAGAGGATCAAGTGCTCGACGTCGCCTGCGGTCCCGGCTTGGTTGCCTGCCAATTTGCCCGCCACGCCAAGGAGGTAACCGGAATGGATATCACGCCGGCGATGATCGATCAGGCGAAGCAGCGCCAGCGGGAACTGAGCCTGGACAACGTTTCCTGGACTGTCGGCGATGCCGTGCCGCTCCCCTACCCCGACAATTCTTTTTCCCTGGTGATAACCCGCTACAGCTTTCATCACCTGTTGGCACCGGAAAGGGCACTGAGCGAGATGATCAGAGTCTGCCGGCCGGGCGGAAGAGTTATGGTAGCCGACGTTGCCATGGAAGCCGATAAATCCGAAGCGTACGACCGTTTGGAGATCCTGCGCGACCCATCCCATACCCACGCGCTGAAGCGCGAGGAGTTTGCCGCGCTGTTTCAAGGCTCCGGGCTGGTTGATTGCCGCCAGAGCGCTTACGGGGTGGACATCGAATTGGAAGCGCAGATGAGGGCGTCCTTTCCTAATCCCGGAGACGAGCCCAAGGTAAGAGAGATGATCACCGGTGACATCGGACGGGACGACATTGGCATAAATGCCAGGGTACTGAATGAAAAGGTTATCTATACGGTGCCTATCGCAGTTTACCTTGGACGGAAAGAGCTTGATCAATAGTATTAAAGAATAGCAAAGAACAGATGGCTGGACTGACTGTTCATCGTTGTGTCAGGCATCGGTTTTCTGATCATTGTGGTATACTTCACCCTGATTTTCTGAAATGAATTCTACCAACATAGGCGGGTGTATGAAATTCAAATGCGGTGCGTGGTTATTTGCAGTTATGTTTGTTCTTCTCAGTATGGCAGCTCCGGGGACGGCCAAGGGAGCCGGAGTCGTATTGAACGTCGAGCACAACGCGACCAGCGGCCATTTCTCCACCATTCAGGACGCCATCAACAGTGCTAAAACTCAATTTGCCTCGGACAACACCTTGACCTTTACCATCAAGGTTAAGGCAGACGTCGACGCGTACGATGGCTCCTTCACTCCCATTTCCAATATGTCCATAGTCGGTGACAGTACCGCGGGAACCTTCCTTACCGGGACGACAATCGCCAACCTAAGTAGCGTTTCTTCGGTGGAGATCAGGAATTTCACCTTTAAAACTGCCACCGTGGGCATTTCGGTGCAGAACAGTTCTGCCACGATCACGAACAACGTGTTCCAACTGGGCACCGCGGGTACCACAGCCATTTTGGTACAGGGCTCCTCAGGGACGATCGCCAACAATACCTTTTTCAGCAACGGCACCGCCATTAATGCTACCAGCGCCATCACCATCACCAACAACATTTTTTCCAATAACGGCACCGCGATAGCCGGCCAAGCCACATCCCCAACCTTCAACGATTATTTCAATAACCAGACTATCGGCGTCACCCTGGACTCCAATTCCATTCCCAACACGAAGGTGACGCTGTCGGACCCACTCTTCGTGACCGCGTCGCTGGTCAACGGCGACTTCCACCTGCAGTCGGGTTCGCCCGCCATCGGTTCCGGGAACCCCCAGTCCCAGTTCATCAATTCCTTCAACAGCGTCTCCGATATGGGGGCCTATGGCGGACCGGCTAGCGACCCTCAATTAAGCGTGGTGACCGGCGTTGCTTCCTCTCTAACCGTCTTGGCTAGCTCGGCAACCATGACAGTGAATTGGAGTCCGACCAGCAGCAGTGGCGTGAATGGGTACCGGGTCTACTACGGCACCTCTTCAAGGAATTACAATGGCACTCAGGCCACCGAGGGATCATCCCCATTACCGGTCGCCCTTGGCATCACGACAAAGACCTTGAGCGGCCTTCCGATCACGCCGCCGGCGGCTCCGGAGGTTCCGACACTCACGGGGCTAGCTCCTTTAGACAAGGCGCTGCAGGTTTCCTGGAAACAGGCCAAGGGTGCGACCGGTTACCTGATTTATTACAGCACCGCCAGCTTCGATGCCAATTCGCTCCCCGCGAACCCGGTCGAGGTCAACGGAGAGACGGTAACGTCTGCTCCGATACTCAACCTGACCAACGGGACAACTTATTTTGTGGCGGTAGCGTCCCAAGCGCAGACCACCTTTTACGCTGCGGTTACCGCCGTCCGTGACACCAGCATCATCGCCTCCAGCCCCGGAAGCGCTAACGAAAGCCCTTTTTCCCAGGAAACAATTCAACTGATCCCCAGCGCGTTCACGAAAAGCTCCATTTCTGCAGTCCTGAGCGATTTCCCGGAGACTCCCGCCCCCTTCCCCAACTTAAAGAGCGAGGGGTGCTTCATCGCCACCGCCGCCTACGGTTTCTACTCCGCCCCGCAAGTGCAGGCACTGCGCGACTTCAGGGACCGCTACCTGCTCACCAACGCTCCGGGCAGGGCATTCGTCGCCTGGTACTACCACTACGGCCCGCGCGGCGCCCATTTTATCAACCTGCACCCTTGGCTCAAGGCCCCGGTACGGTTGGCGCTGTTACCGCTGGTAATCGGAGCGCTCATCCTTACCGGTGGTTCCCCCCTGGCAAAGACGGCTGTCGTACTCTTGACTATCGCTTTGCTGGTGGCGTTCCGGCAAAGGAAGAAGTCACGGTATACCCGCAGACCTGAACTGGAAAAGCTCCTGTTAACCCTGTTCCTCGTCATTCTTCCGAGTCTGGCACAGGGGGCCGAAGTGCGCCCCGACCGTCCGCACTGGTCACTGGAGTTGAAGGGGGGAGCGTTCTTCCCGGCAACTCCCGACTGGAAAAAGTTTTATGACAGTAGTTACACGGGACAGTACGGGGGCGCGCTGGCGTACAAAGTAATCCGGCAGGTAGAAGTCGGCATGGCAGGGAGCTATCTCAACGCCTCTGGCAAGGGGCAACTGCCACTTCATTCGGGATCAGGCAGCCAGACGACTACCGGAGACGCGACCTACGAACTTTTTCCGCTGGACGTTTACGTCCTGGCACGCGCCGTATTCAACGAGGACCAGTTGCTGGTCCCCTACGCCGCAGCGGGGTACACCCGGCTGTTTTACAGGGAAGAGTTAAAAGGACAGGAAACCGTGAAGGGCTCGGTCAACGGATACCATGGCAGGGCGGGCGTCCAGATCCTACTGGATGGACTCGAGGCGGACGCCTCGCGCAACCTGTACCATGATTACGGCATACACCACACCTACCTGTTCCTGGAAGGCAAATACCTGCATGCCAAGGCGGACACGGTTTCCGGCGGGTCGGTTAATCTGGGCGGCACCAGCTGTCTAGGCGGATTTTTGTTCGAATTTTGATTCACCTCACAGCACGGCGTCGTTCTGGCAACCCAAGTGCCCTCTTCTTTTGGCTCCGTTCCGGGCGCCGTCTTTCGGGGACCCCAGGTGCCCGTTCGGGCGCCAGCTGAGTTACCCGCTCAGGGGCCAACTGAGATACCCGTTCAGCGGCTTTCTCGGCCGCCCGTTCAGCTGTTCTTTTAGCTGCCCTCTCAGCTGTTCTGGCCATCTCAGCGGTTCTTTCCGTTGCCGTATCGGCGATTTTTTCGGCTCTTCTCCCGAGTGCTCTCTCAGACTCGTTACGCTCCACTTCTTCCTGATGTTGGGCACTGACTTTTCTGACTTTCTGAGCAATGCTCTCCACCCGAACCAGCGTTTCAGCAGGGAACAGAGTGAAGCCCTTCAGCAGGCCCAAACCGGAGAAGAGGAACGCAATCCCGAAGAAACCAAGTCCCAAGGCTACGATCAGCGCAGAGAGCCAGACAGGAAGGTAGATGGCAAGGGCAGCGACGGCGGTGCCAATAAATACTACCAGCGCAAAAAGCAGTAGCGCCCCCCCAACCGCCATCATGGCTCCACCTTTCTCTGCGGATCGGATGTTACGTTTTATTTCAAAGGCGGCAAGTTTTACTTCGAGAAAAGTCAGTATAATTGTCTCTTCGATAAGCTCAGCAAAGAGCCGGATCATCGATACTCTTTTTTGGCGTACTTTTTCCATGGCATACCTCCGGTCCGGTTGGTCGTGTCACTCACAGGTCCGAAAACGGGCCAGCAGGCACCGCTCTCACCTTGCTGACACTCTCTCGACCTATTAAATTAAATTTTACACATTTTACTGCATTCTTTACAGTGAAAAACCCGTCCTCCAGCTCCCCGCTCGGAAGACGGCACGCAGCAAGCGATTCCGGTTCGACCCAGAGGTGAATATGAAAAAATCGTTGAAGGCTGCACTGCTGTCAGGGTTGATTTTTCCGGGAGTGGGGCAAATTTGGTTAAAACACGCGCTCCGTGGCATCGTTCTCGTCGCCGCCGTTTCAGCATCCCTGGCAGTCATCGTAGTAAAAGTCAGCCAGCAGGCTTTCGCCATTCTGGAAAAAATTGAATCTGAAGGTGGTGCGGTCGATCTGGTCGCCATAGCCAATACTGCCAACGCCTCCAGTTCGCACGATAGTGCGATTAAAATCGCATCGCTGGTACTGGTTGCCTGCTGGGTGGTCAGCATGATTGACGCGTACGTTATGGGCAGTAAACAGGATCGGGAAGACCAGGGCAAAACACGTTAATCTCCATCATAAAGGGAGGACGGATATCATGCTAATGCGAAAGGTAACCGCCATTTTGCTCGCCATGGCCACATTATCCTGCGCCGCACCCGGTGGTTCAGGAGCCGGCACGCAACCGGCTGCCGTCGCTATTGACAAAAATGCTGCCGGCTCAACGGTTGAACTACGTCCGGGACAAAGGCTCGCGGTAACTCTCCCCGGCAACCCCACGACGGGATTTGCCTGGGAAATGGTTCCGGGCGACACCGGATCAATTCTGGCGAGCCAGGGGAGGGTGCAGTTCACTGCTACAAGCCCCGGCGCAAGTACCAAGCTAGGCGCGGGTGGGACCTACCGTTTCGACTTTGTGGCTGTGGGGACTGGGAGCGCTTCCTTGAAATTCATCTACCGGCGCAGTTTTGAAAAAGATGTCACTCCGGCAGAGAGCTTCGAGGTGACTGTCACGGTTGGTACGCGGGGCTCGGATTAGGGTCTAATCGGGGGCGGGTGAAGTTGCCGACTTCTCGAAATATGGTACCTTCCCCCTCAGCCCGACCCGCCTTCGCCAAGGCTACGGCGGCCAAGCCCTCCCCCGCCAGGGGAGAGGGAGATTTTAAGCCAGGATGGATAGTCACTGAACCTCAGCTCCTCTTCCAGAGGGTGACTGGCAAGTCGACGTCCAGCTGTAGCGGAATTGAGCAAAAGGGAAGGTTCAGGTGAAAGCGGCTTACGCCTTGGGCGAAGCGTCCTGGCGCAAGCGGAGCAAAAAGAGGGCGTCGCAGAATTTAGCCGCGACTTTGCGGTCCGCAGAGGTAAGACTTCCCGCACGAACCGGGCGGCGAAATCGGCCCAGAAAGCGTCGCGCGGCAGCGTCAATAGGAGGGTTCTCATGCCCTAGGCGCGGAGGGCAGTCGATGCTGCCAAAGCAGAGGGGGCCGACCACGCCGGCGAGGCAAGGATTTACCAGGAGTTGCGCGTCGTCGTCATCGGGGGAGCGACCCTGCGTTTTCCTGCCCAAGTAGATGACGAAATTGCCCGGTGAGCGCCTTCCCTGCTCCATCCGCCTTATCCTCATAACTTCCTGGTCGATGTCGGGGAGTGCATTGCTGTGGGCGAAGAGCAGTGGTTGCAATGAGGATTGGTGCACCAGGTCCATGAAGGTGTCGATTCGGTAGGTCCGGACCAGCGGGTGCAGCAGTGCGTCGGCCAGACCACTTTTCTGACTCACTTCATCGGAAGCATCTGAAAAACGTCGCAGGCGGGATTTAGGCGCAGAGCGGCCGATGAGCCCCCGGACGGTCTCGGGATCGCGGATCTTGAGCAACCGCAGGGCACGCCGGATGGACTCCTCCTCACGTCGGGCGTAGCTACTGTAGACCATCACCCGCAGAATCCCCCCCGGCACCAGCCGTCCGGCAAGCGCGCGCAACCCGGCCAGCGGATCCTCCAGATGATGCAGCACGCCATAAGCGTCGATCATCCCGAAGTCGCCTTGAAGCGCCTGGGGATCGCAGAGATCGCCGGCGCGAAACTCAACGCCGCGCACACCGTGCAACAGACAGTGCAGCCGGGCGCGGTGCAGGCTTCGGGTGGAGAGATCGAGCGCAGTGATCGGCGTGGTGGGGTTGGAAACGGCGAAAGGGTAGGGAGCGAAACTGCCGCAGCCGGCGATCAGGATGCGCGCATCCTGCGCTGGGAGCTCTCCGTTGAACCTGGACCAGAGGGCCGAGAGATTACTGGCATAGGTGTCGCAACGACGCACCGAAGCCAAAAGCGGGTAGTGGGGATAGGGGTACAGTTCGTAATGGCGTCGCACGGTCTCGGTCATGCCACTACTTTAACAGGTAGGTACGACACCTTCAAGTGTCGGTAAACTGAAAAAGGGCTAAGATTAGTTACTCCGCAACATCTCACTATGACCAGAGAGTCGAATCACGAAAAAAGGCCGGGGAACAATTCCCCGGCCTTTCTCTACTTTTCGCCCAGATATGGTTTCTTTGGATTCTTCCTCGTTTTAGGATTCTTCCTCAGTTAACGGGATGATGGCCACATTAGCCTTGCCCGCACCTAAAAACCCTAGTTTCCGTGCTGCAGCCCGTGAGAGGTCAATAAATGGATGACTCTTCTTGGCGCAGCGGTCATTTACAACAACCGTCACTTCCTTGTCGTTGGCAAGGTTCCTTACCAGAACCTTGGTGCCGAGAGGGAGACTCTGATGGGCTGCTGTCATCATTTCCGGGTGATACCGCACTCCGGAAGTGGTCTTTCTCCCTTGAAACCGGTTGGCATAGTACGATGCGATGCCAATCAGCTTCTTTACCAACGATGTCTTCGGTTCTACCACGGCACTTGTCGCTGCTACATTTGTTGCGATTGCCGGTTCTGCTACTACGGGTGCTGCAACTACCTTTTCTGCAGCCAGCAGGGGAAGCGTGTGGATCGGGAGAAGCATGAGGCAAATGGCACAGACTCGCACCATCCTGCCGCTCCGCTCGGGTGATGCCATGCGCACCTCCTTTGTTGGGCGAGGCACTCTTATACCATACGGCCCCGATCAAGTCAAGCGGCAACGCCCCCCGGCGCACTCAAGGTACTGATTCAGCGGGCGTTTTAATGAACTATGCTGACCACTCCGGCCAAGCGATGCGGGCCTGTCAGCCCACGTCGGCCTATCCCCGTGGTGTCATTAATGATGACCACCTCCCGCGTCGAGCCGTCCACCTCGGCGGTCGGGAAGGCGTAGCGCTTCAGGACGAGCCATTTGCCGCTTTGCTCGTGGAACTGCTCCACCCCGGGCGCCCCCAGGTGCCCCTTGAACCCCGCTTCCTCCAGAAAGGTGAGGCAGTCCCGGCCGACGATGTCCCGATGGGCTTTCCCGGTGAAGGTCTCTACGGCGCGGTTGAAGCGGCGGATGCTCCCCCACTGGTCGGCGAGGATGAACATGTCGCTGATGCAGTCCATGGTCTCCTCCCACTCGCGACGGATTCCCTCCATCTGGTGGAACAGGTTCTTCAATTCCTCATGCTTCATGTAGAGCTTGGCATCGCTTTCGAGGAGTTCCTTTTCCAGGTGCCTCTGCTCGGTCACGTCGCGCGAGATGGCGATCAGGCAGGCCTCGCCCAGGTACTCGATGACGTCGGCGGACCAAAGGAGTTCCCGGATCTCGCCCGACTTCACCCGGAACCTGACGTCCAGGTTGCGCACGTGGCCGTACTGGTTCAAAAGACGCAGCATGACCATGCGCGCGTCCGGGTCCGCCCAGAGCTTAAGCTCCAGGGAACTGTGCCCCATCACCTCATCCCTCGTGTAGCCGGTCATCTCCTGGAACGCCTCGTTCACGTCGATGTAGGTGCCGTCCTCGGCGCGGGTTATGACGATGGAGTCGGGACTGGCGTGGAAGGCCTTGGAAAACTTTTCCTCGGAGGCGCGCAGCGCGAGTTCGGCCTCGTTGCGCCAGGTCACGTCCTGGGTGGTGCCGACCATCCTGAGGGGTTTCCCTTGGGCGTCGAAGGTCACCTCCGCGCGCGAAGAAAGGGTCCGCACCGCGCCGCCGGTAAGTACAATCCGGTAGTCCAGGCTGTACTGCTTCATGTTGTAGAGGGCGTCGTTTATCACCCGGATCAGGTTCTCCCGATCCTCGGGATGCACGGCGCGCAGGAACCCCTCGTGGCTCGGAGTGGTCGCGGGGTCGACGCCATAGATACGGTACACCTCTTCCGACCAGGTAAGAACGTCCGCCAGGACATCCCATTCCCAGTTGCCCAACCTGGCGATACGCTGGGCAACGGCAAGCGTGGCCCGGCTTTGCCTCAGGGCGTCCTCCACCCGCTTCTGAGCTGTGATGTCCAAAAGCGAGATGACGGTTTCCCGGGAGTCGGCGATGGCGGCCCAGTTGCCGACGACCGGCGTGTACTCCCCCTGCCGATTTTTGATGCGCAGCTCGAAACAGTTTTGGCGGACCCCGGAATCCCCCCACCTCAGCCTGCGCTGCCCCTTCATTTCCACCAGGGCCTCGGGGTCAAGGAATTCGGACCAGCGCATGCGCCCTTCCAGCTCGCCCCTGGTGTAGCCGGTAAGCGCCTCGAACCCTTTATTCACCACCTGCAGGATACCGTCGGGAAGTGTTATCGCCATGGCGGAGCCGGTGTTCTCGAAAATGGCCCGGTACCTCTGCTCCGACTCCTTGAGCAGCACCTCGGAGCGCCGACTGGCGGAGATGTCGCGCGACAGATGCAGGACCCTTTCCACCCCGACCTGAGGGACGACTATCGGGTAAAAGGAAACCTCTTCATACACCTTTGCTCCATCAGCCCCGAGGTAGCTGATCTCGCGGCTCGCGGGGGAAGCGCTGGCGACGCACTGCGCCAGCAGTCCCAGCACCTCTTCGGGAAGTCCCTGACTGAGGATCAGGCGGGAAAAGTCCTGTCCCAGCGCGGCCTCTGCTTTGAGTGAGTGTTTTTTAAGGAAGACGCCGTTGGTTCCGGCGATGGTCAGCCCGTCGGTCTCTATGACACAGATCGCATCACTGGCGGATTCGAAGAAGATACGGGAAAGTTCATCGGAGTGTCTGAGTGAGTTTTCGGTGCTGCGGCGCCTATCCTTTAAGAGTGCCACGACCAAAAAGAACAGTGCCAGAAGGAGGGAACTGAAAGAGCGCATCCAGAGCTCGCGAGGCTCCTGAATGAAAAGCTCCTGAAGCAAGGTCCCCTGAGTAAAAAACAGCGCGTCCATCACTGCGTCTCCAACCCAGAACAGGAGAAAGCATCCGATGGCACTCGCTATATGCCTTCTCCAGTTGGATCGCATTGACATTCGGGGAAATCTCCATACCGTTGCACAGCACCAATAGACGCTTTTCGGCAGCTAGGCCGCAGAACTTTACCGCTAGCCGAAAAAATCTCAATTGCGACCGTTAAACTCCCGGGGGCCATAACAGCCTGCGGGCAAAAGGCACGCCTTAGCTAATAAAGAGCGGCTCACTTGAGGGCGGAATGATCTCCGCTGCCGTCGCGCGCTCCAAAAGAAGCCGCACCGCAGCCTCCCCCTCGCTTCCCAGGCCGAGCGAATAATCATTAACGTAGAGACCGATATGAGCGTCGCAGACCTGGTCGCTCATCTCCTGAGAGTGGGCGCGGATGTAGGGGCGCGCCTCGCCCGGATGGTCAAAGGCGTAGCGCACGCTTCGAGTGAGCCCCTGTTCCAGGGCGAGCAGGGTGTTCCGTCCCAGGGAGCGCCGCGCGGCGATCCCCCCCAGCGGAATAGGGTGCCCGGTCTCGCACTCCCACCACTGGCCCAAGTCAAGTACCTGCCGCAGCCCGAGCGAGGCAAAGGTGAAGCGCGACTCGTGGATGATGACGCCGGCGTCGACCGAACCGTCTGCGACGGCCCCCATGATCTTTTCGAAGGGGAGATACACCAGGTCACTAAGCGACGGGTCGAAGAGTCGTAACAGCAGGGCTGCGGTGGTGAACTGGCCGGGGAGCGCAATCTTCTTTCCCTTGAGCTTGGCGGGGTCGAGCGGTTCGCGCGCCACCAGCAGCGGCCCGCAGCCACGTCCCAGCGCGCCTCCCGAGCGAAGCAGCAGATAATCCTTCAGGATGCGCCCCAAAAGGTGGTAGGAGACCTTGGATACGTCCAGCAGACCGCCCAGAGCCATCCGGTTCAGGGTCTCCACGTCCTCCAGCCTTTCGCTAAAGCTGATCCCGTCGCAGGGCACCCGCCCGTGCACCAACGCGTGAAAGATGAAGGTGTCGTTGGGACAAGGGGAAAACCCCAAAGATAGTTTCGCGTTGGGACCTGGATCCTTGGCGTTCAACAGCTCGCAGTTCGAAGTCGTCATAGTCGCCTATAAGTAAAATAACCTTGCCTTCGGTTATGGTCAGGGTTTGGGATGGCGCAGGGTTCTGACAAAAAAGTGTCAGGCCAATGACTTCGGGCCCGACTGTTGTGACAGTTTTGCCGCCCCCTTCCTCCTGAAAGCGGACCAGCCTCAGTCAAGAAAAGATAATCTTAACACGAAACAGCCTACGCGTGACAGGAAACTTCAAGGTAGCTAAGCAAGAATCTTTGGACCTCGCTGACCGCGCGCTTCAGCTCCCAGCGCGACAGGTCCCGGTCTTCGACCATATTGCTGATGCCGCGTACCTCGAGAAAGGGAATGCCGTAGATGAGCGCCACCTGCGCCACCGCCCCCCCTTCCATGTTTTCGCAGATACCGGGATAGCGCCGCACTAGCTCGGCACCCCTGCCGGCGGTTCCGGAGCAGGTGGAGACGGTGTGAAAGGGGCCGAGTTCTGCCCGGAAGCCGAGTTCCCGGGCGCAGCCAAGGGCATCCGCTGCCAGTTCCCCGGAAAGCGGAACCTGGTTGAACACCGGTTCGCCACGTCCCTGGAAAACCGGTATGCCGATGAGATCGAGTCCCTGCCAACCCTGCGGCGTTTCCACCCCCTCATCGGGAAAGCTCTCGCCGGATGCTATCGCCAGGTCTCCGAGTTGCTGCCCGCTACCGGCCACCGCCCCGCCGCACCCGGTGTTGATCAGCAGCTTCGGCGTGAAACGCTCCAAAAGTAGCGTCGCGGCGCAGGCGGCGTTCACCTTGCCGATCCCGGTCTGGGCCAGCAGCACCTCCCTGGCGCCGGCAAGGCCCCGGAAACAGACTAGATGTCCGGCCCCGGCAAACGGCACGGCGGACAGATCGTGTACCAACTGAGAGAGCTCGAAGGGGGTGGACGCGGTGATGATGATCGGGTTCATGGGCTTTCTCCGGTGGCGGTCGTCAGGGACCGGGTAAAGAGTGTAGCACGGCTGCCAAGCCAAGTTCAACTGTCTGCGCCCTACCCCGATGTCAATTTGGATGTCCCGTGTCAAAAAAACCTTCCCCTCTGGCCCTGTCTCATGAAGGGTGCCAGGCTCTCTTTGGGCCGCCCGCGTACGTCCGCCCGGGGGCGACCGGCGGGAGTCAAAGAAAGGTGGCAGATGTGCCACAGCTGACAAGGGCCTGTTCCTGCGTGATTTTCCCCATTAAGGGCCCTGGAGCCAGGTGCCTTTGACCTTGTGCGGGTGAGGATTCCTCGTTGCCGGCGCACGTCCCGGAGTGCGGCAGGACAGGTGCGGCATGGGTTTTGCTGCCATGGCGGGGCATCACTGCGTCCGGGTCCGGCGTCCGCTTTAGGAGTGCGTTAGACAGAAGCCGGCAAGGAACAGCTTCCCAGCGCCGGGGCAGGACCGGCAGCACCTCGAAAAAATCCCATTTTTAGTTGCATAACGACGGGTCATCTAATATATTCAGACGGTTTTAGCGACATTAACGAAAGGTCCCTTCATGCCACGGTGGATATTCCCCATTAATATAGTGCTCGGCCTCCTCGCCATCGGCGCGCTGGCGCTCGTCGCAGCCGACTTGGTCAGTTTCAAGATTGCTACGCTCTACCCGAATAGCGGAGCCAAGAGCGCGGCCCGGCCCGCGGCGCCGACTGCGGCTGCCGAGGAACTGCAGAGCTTTGCACCGATCCTGGAGCAAGGGCTCTTTGGCAAGGCAACCCAGGGAAAGCTGACCGCGATCACCCAGGCGCCCCCCGTGCAGGCCGCTGCTGCGGCCGCACCGCCTCCGATGGTGAGCGACCTCACCCTGCTCGGCACCGCGGTCGGCTCCTTCCGGGAGACTTTCGCCCTGATACTCAAGGGATCGAGCCATGAGGAGCGGGTCTTCAAACTGGGGGATACCGTCTTTTCCGCCGGTCCGCTGGTCTCGGTGAAAAAAGACGTGGCAGAAATTCTGGTCGGCGGTAAGAGGGTAAAGATCCTTACCCCCAACGCGGTCGCCGAGGCCGCCAAGGAAGCTCCCCCGGCACAGCCCGCTGCCGGCGGGCTTGCCGCACCGGCCGGAGCCGGCAACTACGTGATAGACCAGCGCGCCCTCAACGCGGCGCTCGACAATATCGGGCAGGCGATGACGGATGCGCGCCTATTGCCGAGCGTGAAGGACGGCAAGGTCGAGGGTTTCAAAGCCTCCGAGGTGAAACCGCAGGGAATCTTCGGGACCATCGGCATCAAAAATGGCGACGTGCTGCTCCGGATGAACGATTTCCCGATCGACTCCCCGGAAAAGGCGATTCAATCCTTCGCCTCCCTGAAGGGGCAAAGCAGGATCAAGCTCGACCTGATCCGCGATGGGCAACCAACGACTTTCAATTATGATATTAGGTGAAACATTCTCAGCCAAATTACCTTAACCTATCCTTTGGGGGGTTTTCCTTGAAACGAAGAGCTACACATATCCTAACCCTGCTCATATTCTTGCTGGTCGCTCCCAACCTGGCCTTTGCCAAGGGGGTGGTGCTGAACTTCACCGATGTGGACATCGCCACCATGGTGAAATTCATCAGCGACCTGACGGGGAAGAACTTCATCATGGACGACCGGGTGAAGGGAAAGATCTCGGTCTTTTCTCCGGCCAAACTCTCCAATGACGAGGCCTACAACGTCTTCACCTCGGTCCTGGAGCTGAAGGGATTCACCGTCGTCCCAGCCGGAAAGGTGCTGAAGATCGTGCCGACCGGCGCGGCCAAGCAGCTCGGGATGCGGGTCTTCTCCGACGGCGAGAAGGGGGTGGTGAACGATACCTACCAGGCGCGCGTCATCCCGCTGCTGCACGTAGCTCCCCAGGACGCGGTCAGCTTCCTGCAGCCGCTGGTCTCCAAGGACGGCCAGATCTCCGCTTTCGGCGCCGCCAACATGATCCTGGTGGTGGACTCGGCGCTCAACATGCAAAAGATCATGGGAATTTTGAAGTACATCGACACGGACCAACTGCGCGAGGGTGCGGAACTGGTCTTCTTGAAGAATGCCGCGGCCGACAGCGTCGCCACCCTGGTCAAGGACTGGCTGAACGGCAAGGCTTCGGCCGCGAAGCCGGGGCAGTCTGCCGCCGGGCCGACCGGGAGCGCCACGGTCGTCGCCGACGCCCGCCTGAACGCCCTGATCATCTTCGGAAACGACCGCGACAAGGCCGACGTGAAAAAGCTGATCTCGTTGATCGATGTGGTCCCCCCGACCGCGAGCAGCAAGGTGAACGTTTACTATCTGGAAAACGCCGAGGCGGCTGAGGTCGCCAAGGTGCTGGACGGCCTGGTGAAAGGATCCACCGCCGGCACACCGGCTGCGCCCGGGGCGGCCTCCGCTCCGCTGCAGTCCCTCTTCGAGGGGGGCAAGGTGAGCATCACCCCGGACAAGGCGACCAACTCCCTGGTTATCCTCGCCTCGCCCACCGATTACCAGAATCTTCTTAGCGTCATCCAGAAACTGGACCGCCGCAGCCGCCAGGTGTTCGTCCAGGCAATGATCGCCGAGGTTTCCATCAACAAGGCCAAGGCGCTCGGCGTGCAATGGGGCTTTTTGGGTGCAGCGTCCAACGGCAGCGCCACGACCATAGCTACCTTCGACCCCTTCGGTACCGTCGCGTCGACAGCGACCACCCTCGCCGCCCTCACCACGCTCGGTTTCAGCACCACCGGTCTGGCGAGCGCCGCAAACTTTCCCGTGGTGCTCCAGGCCCTGCAAAATAACGGTGCGCTCAACGTGCTCTCCACCCCGAACGTCATGACCAGCGACAACAAGGAAGCGGAGATTTTCGTGGGCGAGAACGTCCCCTTCCTTTCCGGCACCAACCTCACCTCCACCGGCCTCTCCCAGCAGTCGATCGAGAGAAAGGATACCGGTATCATTTTGAGGATCAAACCGCAGATCAGCGAGGGCGAGTACATCAAACTGGACATCTACCAGGAGATCTCGGCCGTTAAAGATTTCGGGACCGCAGCCAACCCGAACCTCGGCTCCACCAAGCGCTCCGCGAAGACTTCCATCGTCGTGAAGAACACCGACACCGTCATCATCGGCGGGCTGATCCAGGACCGCGACCAGATCACCGAGAGTAAGATTCCGATGCTGGGGGACATCCCCTTCCTGGGCTGGCTCTTCAAGACCAAGAACACCACCCGGGAAAAGACCAACCTGCTGATCATGCTCACCCCGCGCATCATCAAGGACGCGCGCGACATGGCGGAGATCTCCGTGAACCAGAAGGGGAACTTCTCCGACGCGGTGAAAAAGGACCTGCCGATCGACATCGAACAGATGCTCAAGGAGCAGATGATCAAGGACCAGAAGACGCTCAAGGAAGGCAGCCAGCCCGCCCAAGTCCCGGGGAATACCCTGCGCTGACACGGCCGGACCCAAGGTTTAAGCACCTAAAAATCGAGATTGGATACCTATGGCAGAAAAGCTGGAAATAGAGCAAATCGCAGAGCGCCTCGGCCTCCCCTTCCAGGCGGAGATCGACGACGCGCGGGTGGACGGTTCGCTGGTGAGCCGGATCCCGCTCAACTTCGCCAGGAACAACCTGCTGCTGCCGCTGCGCGAAGAGGAGGGAAGGATCGTCGCCGCGAGCGCCGACCCCGCCAACCTCCTTGCCATCGACGAGATGGCCGGGCTTTTCGGCGCTCCCGTCTCCATCGTCGCGGTGCCGCGCGCGGTCCTGCTCGACACGCTGAACCGGCTCTACTCGAGGCTCTCCGGAAGCGCCCAGGAGGTCGTGGAGGAGCTCGAAGGCGAGGAACTCTCGGCGCTCGCCACCTCGTTCAACGAGCCGCGCGACCTGATGGAGCTGACCGACGAGGCGCCGGTCATCCGCCTTTTGAACTCCATCCTGTTCCAGGCGGTTAAAGAGCGCGCCAGCGACATCCATCTGGAGCCTTTCGAGCGCGAGCTGGAGGTCCGCTTCCGGATCGACGGTCTGCTCTACAAGATGCTCTCGCCCCCCAAGGTCATCCAGGAAGCACTGACTTCCCGGGTGAAGATCATGTCGGGACTCAACATCGCCGAGAAGCGCCTGCCGCAGGACGGCCGCATCCGGGTGAAGGTCGCCGGGCGCGACGTCGACATCCGCGTCTCGCTGATCCCGACCTTCTTCGGAGAGCGCGTCGTGCTGCGTCTTTTGGACAAGCAGCGCGGCATCCTGAACCTGCGCGAGATCGGCCTTTCTAAGGAGAATGATGCCTTCATGGAGCGCATCCTCTCGCGCACCAGCGGCATCGTGCTGGTCACCGGGCCTACCGGCTCCGGCAAGACCACGACGCTTTACGCGGCGCTCTCCCAGATCAACTCGCCGGAGAAGAACATCATCACCGTCGAGGACCCGATCGAGTACCAGCTGAAGGGCGTCGGACAGATCCAGGTGAATCCGAAGATCGACCTGACCTTCGCCAACGGTCTGCGCTCCATCCTGCGCCAGGACCCGGACATCGTCATGATCGGCGAGATCCGGGACGCCGAGACCGCCGAGATCGCCATGCAGGCCTCCCTCACCGGCCACCTGGTGCTCTCCACCCTGCACACCAACGACGCCGCCACCGCGGTCACCCGACTGATCGACATGGGGATCGAGCCGTTCATGGTCGCCTCCTCGCTCTCCGCGGTGCTGGCCCAGCGACTGGTGCGGGTCATCTGCCCCAACTGCAAGGAATCCTACACGCCGGACCGCATCTATCCGGGAGTCGAGCTGCCGCCGCTCCTTTACCGGGGTCGCGGCTGCGATAAATGCTTCAACCTCGGGACCATCGGGCGGATCGGCATTTACGAACTGCTCCCGATTGATGCCGAACTCTGCTCCATGATCATCCGGCAGGCTCCCGCCGGAGCCATCAAGGAGTACGCGGTCTCCAAGGGGATGCGGACCCTGAGGGAAGACGGCCTGGACAAGGCCCGCGCCGGGATCACCACCATCGAGGAGGTCCTGAGGGTAACCCAGGACGATTATGCCGACCTTTCGCTATAGCGCCTTCACCTCCGGCGGCGCCGAGGTTTCCGGTGTCGTCGATGCGGCAACCCTGAACGACGCACGGCTGCAGTTAAAGCAGAAGGGACTCTACGCCAGGGAGATCGCTGCGGCCCCCGAAGTCGGCCCCCGCAAACTTTTCAGTTTCAGTTCCGGCGTCAGTGTTCCCGACCTCTCGCTAGCGACCCGGCGGCTCGCCACCCTTTTGGGAAGTGCGGTCCCGGTGTACGAGGCGGTCTCGACCCTTTGGGAGCAGGAATCCCCCGGGGAACTGAAGCGCGTGCTCGGGCGGGTGCGGGACCGGCTCGCCGAGGGAAAGGGGCTCGCGCAGTCGCTTTCCGAGGAGCCCGCGGTGTTTTCCGAGAGCTACGTCGGGATGGTCTCCGCGGGCGAGGCGAGTGGCGCCTTGGAAGTAGTCCTGGAGCGTCTCGCCGAGTTCCAGGAGGACCAGGCCGAGGTAAGGAGTCGGGTCACCACGGCTCTCGCCTACCCGATCCTCATGGTGCTGGTGGGTGGCGGGGTCATGCTTTTCCTGCTCGCCTTCGTGGTGCCGAAAATCGTCGCCGTGTTCCAGGAGAGTAAGGCGACCCTGCCGCTGATAACCATCATCCTGATCCAGCTTAGTAACCTGATCCGTAAGGGTTGGTGGCTGCTGCTCATCATCGGAGTCGGCCTTTTCGCCCTCGCCAAAAAACTCGGCAAGCAGGAAGCGCTGCTGATAAAGCGCGACCGCCTGCTGCTCAAGTTCCCCCTGATCGGACCGCTCTGGCAGCGGCTGGTGTTGTCGCGCTTTGCCAAGGTGCTGGGGCTTCTTTTGGCAAGCGGCGTCCCGATCATCAAGGCGCTGGACATTACGGGCGAGGCGGTAGTGAACCGGGAATACAAAAGTTTCCTGGCCCAGGCGCGCGAAACCCTGATCCAGGGCGGCAGTCTTTCCGCCGCGCTCAAGGTGAGCCCGCTCTTCCCGCCGCTTTTGACCCACATGACCGCGGTCGGGGAGAAGAGCGGCGAGCTGGACCGGATGCTCATCAAGGCGGGCGAGGCGTTCGAGAAGGAGTTCAACTCCTCCGTTACACGCTCCATGGCGCTGCTGGAGCCGCTTTTGGTACTCGGAATGGGGCTTTGCGTCGGCTTCGTGGTGCTCGCCGTGCTGCTTCCCATCTTCCAGCTGAACGAGCTGGTGAAGTAAAGAGCTGCAGCAGGTACCATATGCGAGACGCATGCAATGCGTCTCTACGAAAGTCATACCCAGCGCATTAGATGCGTCCCAGCAAAGTCGAAAATCATAACAAGGTAGAGACGCATTGCATGCGTCTCAGCAATGTCGATAACTACCAATAACTATTCATTTCTGAGAGGTCCATTCATGTTTAAAACATTGAAAGAAAGCCGCGGCTTCACCCTGATCGAACTGATGGTCGTCATCGTCATCCTAAGCCTTTTGGCCGTTTTGGTCGGCCCCAAGATCATCGGCCGCAGCGACGACGCCAAGGTTGCCGACGCCAAGGTCCAGATTAGAAACCTGGAGACGGCGCTCAAACTGTACAAGCTCGACAGCGGCAACTTCCCCACCACGGAGCAGGGACTATCAGCTCTGGTGAGCAAGCCGGCGGTCGGCCAGATACCGAAAAACTACAAGGCCGAGGGATACCTCGAAAATAAGAACGTGCCGAAGGATCCCTGGGGTAACGACTACGTCTACCTGGCTCCCGGCGAGCACGGAGACTACGATCTTTACTCCTTCGGGTCCGACGGCGTGCGCGGTGGCGACGGCAAAAATGCCGACATCGAGAGCTGGAGCATGAAGTAACCGGCTGACGGGAGCAGGGACGCTGTTAAAAAAATCACCAATGAAATCTGAAATCCCGCGCCAAGCAGGCTTCACCCTGATCGAGATGATGGTCGTCATCGTCATCATCGCGGTCTGCGCGGCCCTGGTGATCCCGCGCCTTCCCTCCACCGAGGGGAGCCGCCTGAAGGACTCGGCCCGAAACCTCGCTTCCGCGCTTAGATTTCTCAATGACCAGGCGGTCATCACCAAGGGGATCTACCGCCTGAAGCTGAACCTGGCCGAGAACAGCACGGCCATCGTCAAGCTCTCCGCCATCGGGGACGAGTTGCCGCCGGACGACCAGTTCCTGGGCCGCAAGTTTATCGAGGACGGCATCAGCATTGAGGACGTCACGGTGCCCCGACTGGGCACGGTCTCCGAGGGTGAGGTCGTGATCCCCTTCGGACCGGGCGGCACCCCGGACTGCGTGACTATCCATCTGCTGGGCGGCAAGGAGCACTACACGATCATCGCCTTTCCCTCCGGTGGTAAGGTGAAGGTGCTGGAAGGGTACCAAGAGGTGACCTTATGAAAGGCTTCACCCTTTTGGAAGTGATGATCGCGCTCGCCATTGCCGCGGGGGTACTCCTTACCGTCATCTCTTCGCTCAATTACCATCTCTCCGTCGTGGGGCGGGACGCCGAGGAGACCAGCGCGGTACTTTTGGGACGCGCCAAGCTCGACGACCCCGACTTTAGCAAACAGACCGATAACAAAGGGACCTTTGCCCCGGACCACCCGGACCTGAAATGGGTGCGCGAAACCACCCCGACGGACTTCCCCGGACTGAACCGGGTACGCCTCACGGTAAGCTGGAACGACGACAAGAAGAGGCTTTCGCTTGTGCAATTCGCACCATCAAATGCGCAATAATAAGGGCTTCACCCTGATAGAACTGCTGGTCGCGCTGGCCCTGCTGGTCATCCTGACCGGAGCGCTCTACGGCACCTACTTCTCCGTCACGGCGGCGCGGGATAAGGGGGGAGCCCGGATCGAGGCGCGCCGGGAACTTTCCACGACGCTCGGCACCCTGCACCGGGAGCTTGCCTCGGCCTACTTCAGCAAGAACCAGCTGCTCCACTTCGTCGTGGAGGACCGCGACAGTTTCGGAAAGCCCGCTTCCCGTTTGGAGTTCACCTTTGTCACCCCTCCCCGCCTCACCGCGGCACCTACCTCGGACCTGAGCCTGGTAGTTTACTGGGTGCAGGAAAAGGAGGGGGTGCTGACGCTGACGCGGGAAGCACGTGACCCCTATCTGGATACCGGCGTAAAGACGCTCCCTTATCCGGTTATGGATGTCATCGAGGGGTTCCAGGTCGAGTGCTACGACGGCAGTAAGTGGGTGAAGAGCTGGGACACAAAACTGAACGGGCATCTCCCCAATAACGTGCGGATCACGCTGACCCTCAAGGGGGGCGAGATCTTCACCACGATTGCCGCTCCGCGGATCTCCTCATGAGGGGGAACAAGGGCTTCGCCCTGGTGATAACGCTGGTCGTGACCGCTCTTTTGGTGGCGCTCCTGGTCGAGTTCGTCAATGAAGTGTATGTGGACACCTCGCACAGTCACAACTTCGTCGCCTCGCAACAGGCCTCCATACTCGCCGAGTCCGGCATCGCCGGCGGGGTGAAGCTGCTGCAGGGGTCGGCCTTCCTGAGGCAAGGAGGGAGATACAGCTCGCTATTGGAACTCTGGGCCAAGCCGCAAAGCTACGATGCGGGCGAAGGGACCGTGACCCTTACCATCGAGGAGGAGAGCGGCAAGCTCGATCTCAATTCGGCGACGACCCAAAGCGGCACGCTGGGCGACCCTTTCTATCAGAAGGTCTTTGCGCGCCTCATGACGAGGCTCGAGCTCCCGCAGGAACTCTACGACACCTTGGCGGACTGGGCCGACAACGACGTAACACCCAGGACCAGCGGGGCCGAGACCAACTATTACGCCACCTTGAAGCCTCCCTACCGCTCGCACGACGACCGGCTGGACACGGTGGAGGAGCTTGCGCTGGTGAAGGGATACACCCCGGAGGTGCTGACCAAGCTGAGATCCTGCGTCACCGTCTACGGGTCCGGGAAGGCCTCCGGAACGCTGACGGCCGCCATCAACATCAACACGGCACCCAAGGAGCTCCTGGCAGCGCTCGACGACAAGCTCATGACCGGCGATCTGGTGGATCGTATCCTCGAATATCGCAAAACCAAAGTTATCAAGGCCCTGGCTGACGTCAGCGGGCTGGAAAGCTTTATCCAGCTCCAGGGTAAAGTCGTCTTCCAGGGCACGGTCTACCGGATACACGCCGAAGGAAAAGTCGGAGAGAGCGTCAGTGTCGCAGAGGCGGTCGTCACTAATATCGACCTGGGCAAACCTACCTTCCTTTACTGGAGAGAATATTGATGGATATATTGATCGTTGCGCTGAAAAGCCACGAGTTGACCCTGGCGAGCTTCCGGCCCAGAAAAGGCGGGGTTAGTTTCCTCGCCGCCGAGCGCCACCCGCTTTCGGGGGAAGAGGGCGAACTGGCCCGGATCCTCGCGGCTGCCGCCCCGGTAACAGGGGAGCGCAGGGTGGTGCTGGCGCTGCCTCCCTCCCGGCTTTTCATGCGGGAACTGGAACTGCCGCTCACCGACCGCGCCAAGGTGAGGGAACTGCTGCCGCTGGAACTAAAGGGGGAGACTGCGCTTGATACCGATGCGCTCTCCTTTGACGCGCTCCCGCTGGTAAGCGGCCGATTCCTGGCGGTCTGGGGGCGCAGCAGCGACCTTAGCGGGCAGATAGAAATCCTGAAAGGGGTCGGGCTCGAGCCGGAACTGGTGACGGCGTCGCTCTTTCACTGGGAAAAACTTGCCCCGGCAACCGGAACCGTCGCGATAACCGACGGCGAGGCGGTGGCGGTCTATCGCGAGGCGAAGCCGGTCTATTTTCGGGCGCTCCCCCCGGGTGCGGCTTTTGAAGAAGTCAGCCGGACAGTCGCGGCGCTGGAGCTTTCCCAAGGGGTGCAGGTGGACCACGTGGTCTCCTACGCCCGCACCACCGGGGAGGCCGAGTCGCTGGCGCAGGCCCCCAAAGGACTGATCGACGCCTTCGAAGGGGACGCCCACGCGGCCCACGATCTGGCGGGTGCCTACGCAGTCGCGGCGGCGGTCGTCGATGGGAGCGCGCTCAACCTGAGAAGGGAGAGCCTCGCCTACACCGCGGGTAACGCCAAGCTTTACCGGAAACTGCGGGTCACCGCGGTCCTTGCGGCGGCGGTCGTGATCCTGGTCTTCGCCGAGAGCGCCGTGCGTTATGCGCTGGCCAAGCGCGACCTCGCCTCGCTCGACCGTTCCATCAAGGGAGTCTACCAGGAGGTTTTTCCGACCCGGAAGAAGCCGGTCGATGAAGTAGCCGAACTGCGTGCCGAGATCAAAAGGCTGGAGGGAACCAAAACCTCCTCCAACGTATTGAGACTCCTGAAGGACCTCGCCCTTGCCAAAGGTGACGAGGTGACCGGCATCTATGAGACCGAAGTGGACGGACCCGAGGTTCGGCTGAAGGGTGAGGCGAAAAGCTTCCAGGCGGCCAATGATTTCAAGGGGCGCGCCGGAAAAGTCCTCGACGGAGCTGAGGTGAGCGAGGTCAAGTCGCGACCCGATGGCTCGGTCAGCTTTTCCTTCCGCGGCAAAATAAAGGGGGTGGCGAAATGAGCCTAGAGACCATCACCAGCGCCCTGCAGGGGCTCGACAGCCGGAGCAGACTGAGACTCGGCATGATCCTGGCCATTTTTCTCGTCATCGTCATCGCCCTCACCACCATCAACAGTAAGATTTCCACGCTGGAGAAAAAAAGGGTCGCGCGGGAAAGCGATCTGGCAGAAATGATGAAGCTCAAGGTGCGCTACCAGGAGGCCAATGCCGGAAGCCAGCGGCTCGCCAACCGGCTCCTCGCCACCCGCCCCGACGATTCGCCGGCTAAAATCGTCGAGGAGATCGGCATCAAGGGGCGCAACAGCCAGATCAAGCCGGTCAAAGGTGAAGATATCCCCGGTTACCAGGAGGATGCGGCGGACGTGAAGATCGATGGTTTAAGCGCCAACGAGGCGGTCAATCTGATCTATCGCCTGGAGAAGGGAGCCCGACCGGTAACGGTGAAAAAGGCGCTCATCAAACAGCGCTTCGACGACCCAGCCAAGCTCGATCTCTCCCTGACTATCGCCCTCATTAAGCCCGCAGCGCCGGGGTCACGATGAAAAACCGCACGCTCTATCTCGCCCTGGGGATCCCCTGCGCAATCGTCTTCTTCCTTTACCTGACGCTGGTCTTCGTTCCGAACGACGCGCTCAAAGGGGTCCTGGTGCGGGCGGCGGGAAACGCCGGCTACACCCTCGACTGCACCGGCTTTGGCAAAAGCTTTCCGCTTGGGCTGAAGGCCCGTACCCTGGAAATCTCCTCCGATCAAGGCGCGCTGATTAAACTGCAGGATGCCCGGGTGCGGCTGAAACTCCTGCCGCTCCTGATGGCCCGGGTCCAGCTGCGCTACGGCGGGAAGATTGGTGCCGGCGAAATCGCCGGCGATATCACCCTCGGCAAGGCGCCCGGCTGGAGCGTGCAGGCGAGCGGCATCCGGCTGGAGGATATCCCCTTCTTCAGCTCCGTCGCCGCGGCCCGCGTCAAAGGGGAGCTGCGCCTCACTGGAGGCATGAAAACCCTGAAAGGGGTCCCCGAGGGGGACCTGCAGCTCGAGGTGCGCGGGGCAGAACTTGCTAGCGTCAAACTGGGCGACATGCCGCTTCCCGACGCCTCCTACCAGGAAGTACGCGGGGCGCTCAGGGTCGAAAAGGGGCGCGCGCTGCTGAAAAGCTTTACCCTGAACGGCGACGGCATCTATGTGCGGCTCAAGGGGGATACAGCACTTTCGAACCCGTTGGGGAATTCGCCGCTCAACCTCACCCTGGAGATGATGCCGAAGGCGGCCTTCCTGGAGCGCCAAAAATTCGTTTTCCTGCTGCTCCTCAAATACCAGAGTTCACCCGGGGCCTTCAGCGTTCCGATCCACGGCACCCTTGCCCATCCCGCCCTGTAATCCGTGTATACACCAACTAAGTACCGACTAAGTTTGGCAAAACGAAAGTTTGAGTTGCATTTGGCCTCCCGATTCCCTTAATATGCTGCGGGCAAGCACCGGCCGTACTGGATCTGGACGCGGCCCCAAGGATAGAAAAAGAGAGCGGGAGCAGCTCATGATCGAATTCCAAGGCGTACACAAATGGTTTAAGAAACTCCACGTACTGAACGATATAAACCTCCACGTCGTGCCGGGCGAGGTCGTTGTGGTCTGCGGCCCCTCCGGCAGCGGGAAATCGACCCTGATCCGGACCATCAACCAGCTGGAGCCGATCGGGCAAGGACGCCTGATCGTCGACGGGATGGACCTCTCCGACAAGAAGACGGACATCAACAAGCTGCGCGCCGAGGTAGGCTTCGTGTTCCAGCAGTTTAACCTCTACCCCCATCTCTCCGTCCTTTCGAACATCACCCTGGCACCGATCAAAATCCGCAAGACACCGAGGAAGGAAGCCGAAGAGCAGGGCATGGCGCTTCTGGAGCGGGTAGGGCTTGCCGAGAAGCGCGACGCCTATCCGACCCAGCTTTCCGGCGGGCAGCAGCAGCGCGTGGCCATCGCCCGGGCGCTCGCCATGAAGCCGCGCATCATGCTGTTCGATGAGCCGACCTCCGCGCTCGATCCCGAGATGATTGGCGAAGTGCTGGACGTAATGCAAAAGCTGGCTCAAAGCGGCATGACCATGGTGGTGGTCACCCACGAGATGGGCTTTGCCCGGGAGGTCGCCGGGCGGGTGGTATTCATGGATCACGGCGTCATACTCGAGGAAGCCAGCCCGGAAGAGTTCTTCCTGCACCCCAAACACGAGCGGGCGCAGCAGTTCCTGAAGCAACTGCTCTCACCGATGCATTGAAATCGGTTCTACATTCTACGTTCTACGTTTTACGTCAGGCAGGCGCTTTTTATAAGGTCAGCGCGCCGGCAATTTGCTAGGTCTTATCTGTCCGCCCATTCCTTGGTCCCAGCTACCAGGAATGGGCAGTTTAATGAACGGTAGCGCTTAGCTACTACAAACCAAGGAGGATAACTATGAAGAAACTGATGACGCTTTTTGCTGCAGTCGCACTGGTCGGTTCGCTCGCGCACGCCGCGCTGGCCGCTGACACCCTCGCCGAAGTGAAGAAAAAAGGTGTGCTCGTGGTCGGGTGCAAGGACTCCCTTCCCCCGTTTGGCTACGTCGACGAGAAGAGCCGCGAAATCGTCGGCTACGACATCGACTTCGTCAAGGCGATTGCCAAGAAGCTGAACGTGAAGGTTGAACTGAAGCCGGTAACCTCCGCAAGCCGCATGCCGCAGCTGATGGAAGGCAACATCGACATGATCGCTGCCACCATGACCAAAAACCCGGAGCGCGCCAAGCAGATCGACTTCAGCTACACCTACTTCCTGACCGGCCAGAAATTCATCACCAACAAAGGGAAGATCAAGAGCCTGAAGGATCTGGAAGGTAAGAAGATCGGCACGGCAAAAGGCTCCACCTCCGAGCAGAACGTGAAGAAGTCGATCCCGACCGCAACCGTTCTCTCCTTCGACGACTACCCCCAGGCATTCCTCGCCCTGCAGCAGGGTAAGGTCGCCGCAGTCACGACTGACGAGTCCATCCTCGCCGGCATCCTCGGCAAGGCTCCCAACAAGTCCAAATTCGAAATCCCGAACCTGCAGATTTCCGAAGAGCCTTACGGTCTCGGCATGCGCAAGGACGACACCAACTTCGTCGCCTTCGTGAACAAGACCCTCCTCGAGATGGAAAAGAGCGGCGAAGCGAAGAAGATTTTTGACAAGTGGTTCGGCCCCAAAACCACCACCCCGCTCAAGCGCACCTTCAAGATCACTGCAGACAAGTAAAGACTGGTAAAACAAGTTGAGGTTAAGGTTGAGGGTAAGAACTCCCTCCGCCTTAACCTCAACTTCAACAGTAATGCCGGTTTGAGCTCCTCATCTTTCACAACCTACACCACCAGTTCAAGCACACACTTCATTTCTCTGTCTTGCACCACGATTGCCTGAAGCATCCCCCGCATTTCACCCTGCTCTATTACTCAATCTTCGTTTCACCTTTGCTTTCTCTAAAAATTAAGCCCCGTCTTACAGGCAACAGTTGACAATCTACCTAAGAACGTTATATAAATCCTTGCTTATAATTAACTTCGTTTTACAACTAAGGAGGGGGCAATGAGAGTTTCAAGAGTTTTAAACCTTTTTTCGGCGTTTTTACTGTTCTGTTGTATCGGGACGGCAGTGGCTGCTGACCCCGCACAGGTGACTGCAGCACTCACTAGCGCAGACTGCGTGAAGTGCCATGAGCAGCCGCCCAAGGACATCGCCGCAAACGGCGGCAAGCACAAGACCGAGGTCAGCTGCCAGGACTGCCACGTCGGCCATCCGCCGAAGGTGAAAAAACCGATCCCCCTCTGCAGCCAGTGCCACGAAGGGAAGCCGCACTTCAAACTCCAGGGCTGCCTCGGCTGCCACTCGAACCCCCACACCCCGAAAATCATCAAGTTCGGCAACAACGTGACCGATCCGTGCCTCACCTGCCACACCGCGCAGGTCGAGAAACTGCGCAGCTTCAAGAGCAAGCACTCCGCCCTCGCCTGCTCCTTCTGCCACAACGTACACGGCAGAATCCCGGACTGCACCCAGTGCCACAAGTCCCACTCCGCCGACATCGCGCAGAAAGACTGCAAGGCCTGCCACCAGGCCCACATGCCGAAGAACGTGACCTACAAGAATGACGTGCCTTCCAAGTTCTGCGCCGCCTGCCACAAGAAAGCGTTCACGCTGCTTGCCGCAAGCCCCGCCAAACACAGCAAGCTCGCCTGCGTCTACTGCCACCAGGCTAAGCACAAGACCGTTCCGGCGTGCACCCAGTGCCACGTCAAACCGCACCCGGCCGCCATCATGGCGAAGTTCCCGAAATGCGGCGAGTGCCACTCCATCGCCCACGACCTGAACCACTGGAGCGAAAAAGCAGCGGCACCCAAGGCTGAAGTAGTCAAGCCTGCCGTAAAGAAAGCTGCACCGGCCAAGAAGTAGTGGTAGTCTTGTAGTAGTCGGGGAGGCCGCCAACGCTGTCGGCCTCCCCGGACCTTCCCTTTCAGTCCCCCCCAGGAACCTATCGCGGTACAGGAGGAGCATCGCATGTTTTTAGAGATAACCTCGGCAGTGACGGCGCTGACCCTTCTGGTGCTGGCTTTTTGCATGATTCCCGTTCTGCTGGAGCTGAAAAGAACTGCGGTCTCCGTGCGCACCTTCACCGAGACCATGGACGTGGAGCTCAAGCCGCTGCTGACTGAATTGCGCGATGCCCTCGCGGACGTCCAGGTGATAACCAGCGCGACCGCAGCCAACGCCGACGGGGTGAACGTTCTGCTGGAAGAACTCGGCCACGCGGGGCACAACATCCGTATGATCAACAGAGTAATCGGAGTCGCATCAACCCTGGTGGCAGGTTCCACCACCTGGGTCACTGGTGCGAGGGTTGCAGGGAAATTTTTAGCTGATAGACTTATGAAAAAAAGGGGGTAACGCCATGTCAGAAGATAACAATACAGGTACGATGCTGCTCTCGTTCCTCGCAGGTGCTGCAGTAGGTGTCGGGACAGCGCTCCTTTTTGCGCCGAAGACCGGTGAGGAAATGCGCGGCAAGATCAAGGACCTGGCCGACGACGCGGTCGAGAAGATCAAGGACTACGCGACCGAAGCGCAGGACAAGATCAGGGCGAGCTACGAGGACGGGAAAGAAGTCGTACTGGAAAAGAAGAACATCATCACCTCGGCGATAGAAGCAGGCAAAGAGGCGATGGAGCGGGAAAAAGAAAAGCAGAAGGCGGTCTAAAAGACCCCCGACCCCAAAAAAGCCCACCTTGGTGGGCTTTTTTTTGTTGTAACTTCGGAGGTCTTGGTTTAACAGGTAACCTGACCGATGCTTCCAGAAGTCTGAGAAAGTTCGCTTCCCTTTCACGTCCCCTCCCCTTCAAGGGGAGGGACAGGGTGGGGATGGGGGCAGGACGGCAACGCTTCTTGGACCAAACGCTTGCTCATGTACTGCGTGGCAACTCCCTCACCCCTGCCCCTCTCCCGGAGGGCGAGGGGTTCCAAAAACTCAACGACTCAACGATTTTCCCATCAGGCCAGCGCGGGGTGCCCAAGCTCATGAACCGATCCAACAAGGTAGGCTTCTTTTCCGAGGGGCTCTGGAAACTCGACCCGAATTCCATCGGAGGGCTCAAGGGAAGAGCGGTTCGGATTCTGCAGTTCAGCAGCTTCGTCACCTCCAATTTCATGGGCAACAATTCCCTGCTGCGCGCCTCGGCGCTCTCCTTCACCACACTACTCTCCTTCGTGCCGCTCTTCGCCCTCGCCTTTTCCCTTTTGAAGGGACTCGGCGCCCAGAACCGGCTGGCCCCGCTCATCCTCACCCAGGTCGCCGCCGGCTCGGAAGACGTGGTGAACCGGGTCCTAAGCTACATAAACAACACCAACATGGGCTCCCTCGGGGCCATCGGCCTCGCCACGCTCCTCTTTACCGCCATAAGCATGCTCGGCAGCATCGAGGACGCCTTCAACGTAGTCTGGGGGGTTTCCGAGACCCGTTCCCTCTACCGGAAGTTCTCCGACTACCTGAGCGTCCTTTTGAGTGCACCGCTGCTCCTGCTGGCCGCCACCAGCATCACCACGAGCCTGCAAAGCAAGTGGCTGATCGCCTGGCTCATCGAGCGCACCTACCTGGGCGATCTTTTCCTGTTTCTGCTGCAGCTCACCCCCTACCTGAGCGTCTGGGCCGCCCTGATGCTCCTGTACGTTTTTATCCCCAACACGCGGGTGCGTTTCAGCTCGGCGCTCATTGGCGCGCTTTTCGCGGGGACCCTCTGGCAATTTGCCCAGTGGGGCTATATCCACTTCCAGGTCGGCGTCGGCAACTACAATGCGATCTACGGCACCCTCGCCGTGCTGCCGATCCTGATGGTCTGGATCTACGCCAGCTGGCTCATCGTGCTCTATGGCATGGAGGTCGTCGCGGCGCATCAGCAGCTGCACACCTTCCGCAGGGACATCCGGGGCGCCAGTGTCAGCCAGTCCTGCAGGGAGCTCGTCGCACTGGCTACCCTGCGGCATATAGCGGAAGCGTTTCACGAGGGTGCCGCCGGCTGGAGCGAGGAACAGCTGGCAAACAAGCTAGGCGTGCCGCTGCGCATAATGCGTGAGATTCTCAATCTGCTGGTCGACGCGGGCTTCATCGTGCCGGCCGAGGGCGCGGTCAGGATCTTTTTACCCGGCCGGGAACCCGACCAGATTGCGCTTTCCCAGGTGCTTATTGCCCTGCGCAGCCGTGGCGCCTGGTGCAGCATCGCCGGCGAACAGGAGGCCGAGGAGATTTTGGGTACCGTGGACCGGGCGGTTATTGAGGCGCTCGACGGACTCACCCTAAAAGAGTTCGCCACCCGAGATAAGGTCCCCCCCGGCGTTGACAAAGGGGGAGCAGTTGACATATAGTGATCCGATTAAAAAGAGGGCAAACAAAGCGAGTTTATGCAAGATTTCAAAGATATAGATAACCAGACACGGCAGAGACGTAACGCGCGGGCAATCCAGGAAGGACGCAACACTTTCAAGGAGCTGAAGGAGACGCCGCCCCGGAAGAGGAGGCTCAAGATCATCCTCCCCGCCCTGGCGATTGTCCTCGCCTGCTATCCGCTGCTCTCCCTCTTCGGCTCCACCCGCCCCAAAAACGCGAGCACGACTGTCAAGCCGCCAGCACCAGCCCAGGTTCTGGCACCCCTGGGCCAGATGGACAACTGGGGCGCCTTTCGTCTGGCCGCGCAGGCCTACCCTGACGCTCGCGACGAGGGGGGGACCTACAGCGCCCCGCTACCGCAGGGCGGCAAAGTGGTCTATGCGATCAACGAGGCGATGCAGCACCGCGTCGAAAAGGTGATGGCAGACTACAAGCTCCCCTACGGGCTCTTCGTCGCCATCGAGCCTAAGACCGGCCGCGTGCTGGCAACGGTCTCCCATTCCTCGGCGCAACCCGGCTGGGAAAAGGGGGCCTACTACAATCTCTACCCGATGGCCTCGTTGTTCAAGATCGTTACGGCGACGGCGGCACTGGAGGAGAAGAAGGTTACCGCCGACACCCCCTTTGCCTTCAACGGACGGCTCACCTCGGAAAACCCGAGGTACTGGCGGGTGAGACCGGGGCGCGGCAATCCGCAGATGCCGCTTGGCATCGCCATGGGTAAGTCGGTGAATCCTGTGTTCGGCAGGCTTGCGGGCGAGTTTGTCGGACGCGATCCGCTACTGACCTACGCGGGAAGGTATGGCTTTAACCAGGACCTCTTCCCCGGCTCGCCGGTCACCCAGAGCAGGGCGCCCATGCCGGGGACCATCGACCAGCTCATGCTGATGGGGGCCGGGCTGAACCGTGAGGTGAAGATCTCCCCGTTCCACGCCGCCGCCATCATGGCGACCGTCGCCAACGGCGGTGTGATGATGACCCCTTCACTCGCCAGGGAGATTCTGGACGCCAAGGGAGTCCCCGTTTTCACCCAGAAGCCGCTGCCGCTACGCACCCCCATCACTCCCGAGACCGCGGCTTCGCTCGCCCGCATGCTCTCCAGCACCGTGGTGAGCGGCACCTCGCGCAAGGCGTTCCATGACCGCAGGGGAAGGCCGATGTTCGCCTCACTCCACGTGGCGGCCAAGACTGGGTCCATCGACGGCAAGGATCCCGCCGGCCACTACAGCTGGTTTGCCGCCTACGCGCCGATGGAGGATCCCCAGATTGCCATAGCCGCCCTGGTCATCAATGAGAACAAGTGGCGCATCAAGGCGACCTATGTCGGTGAGCAGGCATTGGAGGCGTTTTTCAAGTAGGAGGGAGCTGTGGCGGAGTGTCTGAGGTGCGGAACCTGCTGCGTCGCGCCGGACATCAGTACGCTGGGAAAGAGCCTGGGGCAAAGATGCACCCACCTTTCCGACTCATTGGACTGCCTGATCTACCAGGAACGTCCTACGGTCTGCCGGAGTTACCGGCCGGACGAGATCTGCGTCAAGATCACTGCCGCCACCCTGGAAGAGCGGGTCGCACGATATCTGGGGGTCTTCGGGGAAAAAGGGTCACTCAAAGCGCTCCAGGGAGAACACGCCGTCCAGGCACTGCGCGTAGGAGAACTGGGTGATCCAGTCGCCGAGGGCAATGAAGAGATGCCCCTCCTCCCGCTGGACAAAAGGCAGGTGGTAATGGCCGGTAATGACGGCGTCGCATCCGGCGGCGAAGCGCCCCCGGGCAAAGCTGGAGAGGATGACGCGGTAGTCCCAGCGTGAGCGCCTGGCGGGATGCCGCTTGCTGGAGCGCCGGGAAAGGATCGAGGCCGTATGTGCTGCGATGCGCCGTGAGAAGAGCGGCAGCAGGGCCTTGGTCACCGGGTTGTGGAGCGCCAGGCGGAAAGCCCGGTAACGGTAGTCCTTGTGATTGATCTGGTCGCCGTGGCAGAGGTAGACTTGCTGCCCCGCGATTTCCAGGACCGCACCCGACTTGTATACCTCAGCCTGCAACTCTTCTTTGAAGAAACGGTCGAGGTGGAAATCGTGATTCCCCTCAAAGTAGACGATCCGCACCCCGCGTCCCCTCACCGCCTTCAGACAATCGACAAATTCCCGATAGTGGCTGTAGACGGGGCTCGGGTAGCCGACCCAGAACTCGAACAAGTCGCCCAATAGGTAGAGCGTGTCAGTGTCGCGGGGAAGCGTCTCCAGGAAGCGGATCAGGGTCCGGTAATTGGGGTCGTTCGGGCTTCTCAGGTGGGCATCGGCTATGAAAATCTTGCGCATTGCGCCAATATATACAAAAATAGGGTTGAGGTCTAGGGTAAGGTTAAGCGTTGAGTGGTTGAGACGTTAAGTAGTCGAGTGGGGTGCCTTTGCCAGTCGGGCGACCTTCTCAGCCTCAACGACTCAACGACTCAACGACTCAACGACTCAACGACTCAACGACTCAACGACTCAACGACTTAACGACTCAACGCCATTACGCAGTAACGCCGTAACGCAGTAACGACGCAACGAAGGGGTACCGATGCACGCCATGCGCAATCTTGAAATCGTCTGGGAAGACCTGATGGAGGCCTTCGAGAACCCGGACCCGGAACTTGCCTACTTCCTCGACCGGGAGACGGGCGAAGTGTTCTCAGTTCCGACCGACTATGACGACGACCCGTTCTGGGACGAGGTGGAGGCCCAGGACGACCGCTACCTGGAGATCCCCTCCTTCGACTACGCCCAGGAGCGCCAGATGGTGCACGCCTTCATCCAGGAGATCGGCAACGAAGGGCTGAAGGCGATGCTGGTGCGCGCCTTCCTCGGGAAGCACTCCCACGGCAGGCTGGACGAGATACTCTCCTTCTATCCGGAGGAACTGGAGCGCTTCCACGCGGTCCGGGAGGAACTCATCACCGGGCGCGCCGGACAGTGGCTGGAAGAGCACGACATTTACCCGCCGGAACGGGATTTTTAAAGCGGCAGCACCCCCAAGGAGCCTATGCCATTGCCACCCAATGCGTCGAACCGAGTTCTCCTATTCCTGCTCATCGCGGCCGCACTCTTCACCGCCGGCCACGCACTGCGCCACACCGCGTCGTGCTTTCTGCTTTCCTTCGTCATCGCCTATCTTCTCGACCCTTTCGTGGAGCAGTTGGAGAAGAGGAAGCTTTCCCGGCTGCACGGTATCATCACGGTCTATGTGGTCCTCTCCATTTTTGCCGTCTTCTTCTTTTCCTATTTCGTGCCGTTTTTCATCCTGCGCTGGCAGGCGCTCATCCCAAGCATCCCGCTCTACCTGCAAAAGGCGAAGACCCTCGGGCTTGATCTGCAGGGGAAGTTCCAGCCAATCTACGGAGCCGAGGAGTGGAGTTGGGCCTTCGACAAGGCAGTGGAGGGGCTGGACCAGCTTTTCTCGACCCTGGGCGCCGGGGTTTACAGCGCCGCGGCGAGCATGGTTTTCAACCTTTTTAACCTGGTGCTCTCTCCAATTCTGGTCTGTTTCATGCTCTTCTACAAGGGGCAGATCAAAGAAACGCTCACCGCCTGGCTCCCTCGGCGGCGCAGAGCCGTCCTGCTCGCCATCGGCAACGAGGTTGACGTGAGCATCGGCGGCTACCTGAGGGGGCAGTTGATCGTTTCCTTCATCGTCGCCGTCCTCTCCAGCATCGCCCTGTTCTGGCTGGACGTCGACTATGCTCTCTTTAACGGTCTCTTCGCGGGGATGGCCTCGGTACTCCCTTTCATCGGGGTGATCATCGCCACGATTCCCGCGCTTTTTTTCGCATACCTGAAATACCAAAGCGGGCTGGTCCTGGTGAAAGTCGTGATCGCCTTTGCCGCCATCTACTTCCTCGAAGGGTACCTGGTCAAGCCACTGGTCTTCAAGCGCTCCATGGATCTAAACCCGCTCCTCACCATCATCACCGTCATGGCGCTGGGCGAACTGTTCGGCTTTTGGGGGATACTCCTCGCCATCCCGGTCGCCGCAGCAGCAAAGATCATCACCGTCTCCATCGAACGTGGCGATTTCCGCGAATGCGACGAGCCCGAGGGTTAGCACCGGACAGATTGACCTCCATCCGGATTTCGTTGTAAAATGGCTTATAAGCAGGCTTATTAGGAAGGCAGGGTGAGATGACAAAATACTGGCTCGGCATAGTGGCAGAGGTCTGCCTGATCGTGGTCGTTTCGGCATGCATCGGGTTGGTCTGGAACCGGTCACTGCTTACCAGCGCCTGGCGCGGCGAAACCGCCGGGCAGGCCCAGGCGGCGCCCAGGGGTGAAGAGATTCCGATGCCGGTTGGTCTGGTGCAGGTAAAGGAGATGTTCGACGCCAAACAGGCGGTCATCATCGACGCCAGAAGCTCGGCCAACTTTTCCGAGGGCCACTTGGCGGGCGCGGTCACCCTGCCGCTCGAGGAGGCCCGCAAGAACCCGACTCATCCCCTCAAGGCGAAGCTACCTGCCGATGCCACCCTCATTGTCTACTGCAACGGATTTTCCTGCCATGACAGCATGGATCTCGGCAAGATCCTGATACATGCCGGCTATCCCTCGGTCTTCGTCTTCGAAGGGGGCTTTCCGGAGTGGCGCGACGCCGGCTACCCGGTGGCGAAGGGGGGGGTATGAACGGAGTGAATCGATACCTGCCGTCGACCGTCAGGATACTTTTGGGTGCGATCTTCATCTATGCGGCCTTGCTGAAGATCGCGGATCCGGTCGCCTTCGCCGGGAGCGTGGCGGCCTACAGGATACTTCCCTATTTTGCGAGCTACCTGACCGCCGCCGTCCTCCCCTTCGTGGAACTGAGCTGCGGCCTGCTGTTGGTCTGCGGCTACCGGGTTAGGGGAGGAGCGCTCATTATCGGGGCCATGAACCTCGTCTTCATGATTGCACTCAGCAGCGCCATTCTGCGCGGTCTCGACATCGACTGTGGCTGCTTCAAGCAGGGCGGCGCCAAGACTACACCTTGGACCGCGCTGCTGCGCGACGCCGTTTTCCTTGCCATGACCGCCTTCGTCCTCACGGTGGAGGCAAAGAAGAGCAAGAGTTCTCCCCCCAGCTAGCCCCTAGTCCCGCTCTCTGCCCCTTGGTCTGGTTGGCCCACCGGGTTCCTTAGCCCGCCTCTGTGCGCTCGTCGGCAACCTGCGGCAGGGTGAAATAAATGGTAGCCCCTTTCTCCGGTTCTCCCTCACCCCAGACCTCACCGGAGTGGCGCTGAATGGCACGCTCCATGGTGGCAAGGCCGATGCCCGTTCCAGGGAACCCCTGTGCGCTCTGGAGCCGCTGAAAGGGCTTGAACAACTTGTCCTGTTCAGCCATGTCAAATCCGACGCCGTTGTCGCGCACGAAGAAGAACTGTTTCCCATCCTGCAGGCCCGTGCCAAGCTCGATCCGCGCCACCGGCATCCCCCGCGTGTACTTCCAGGCATTCCCCAATAGATTTTCCAGCACTACACGCAAAAGGTGCCGGTCTCCCCTGACCTGCAACCCCTCGGGGATGCTGAATTCCACCTGTCGACTGAGTTCCTGGTGTTGCAGCAGCAGTGCTACCTCCTGGGCCATTTCGCTCAGAGAGACTGCTTCCCAGTGCATCGTTTCCCGGGAGAGCCGGGAAAGGGTGAGGATCGCCTCAATCAGCTCTTCCATCCCCCGACAGGAATCCTCTATGATCTGCAGCGGATACTCCAGGTCGTGCTCTTTGGCCTCGGGGGTCAGGTCCATAATCTGCTGTGCGGTGCTGATGCGGGTGAGGTAGGAACGCAGATCATGGGAAAGTGAATAGCTGAAGGACTCAAGTTCGCGGTTCGCCTCGGCAAGTTCCAGGGCGCGCAGTTCAAACTCCCGGTTCATCCTCTCGATTTCCAGGTCGCTGCGCATACGCTCGGTTATATCCCGTATCGACTCGATGCCGGCAATGATGCGACCCGAGGCGTCCCGAAGCGGGGTACAGATGATTTCCGAGAAGCGCAGTCCGTGCAAGGCTTGGGCGTTTTTTTCGATTTTGTGGGTCAACCCGTCCCGGAAGGACTGTGCCAGGTGGCATCCCGGGCAGATCGCACTCTGGTTTTGGTAGGCGGCATAGCAGTATTCGCCCAGGTGTTCCCCCATAAGATCGATATGCGCCCGATTCTGGTACAGGATCCTCATGTTGAGGTCTTGCATGGTGATGGCGTCTCCGACACTTTCCAGGACCGCCTGAGCCCTCACCCTCTCCTTCACCAGGTGACAGAGAGACGCGGTCAGGCTGACCTTAGATGTGCCGACGGCCTTTTCACCGCGTGAGGAGAGGTACCGAACAAAGAGGAGCAGAGTCACCAGGGAGCAGAGGCTTAATGCTATTTCGTGGGAGCCAGGGCGCCAGATCTGGCGGGAAATACTGCCAGCCCCGAAGGCTGCTTGGAATGCCGCATCCATCCCCCACGGCAATAGCGCGATGGATATTCCCGTGGCTAGCGTTGTCAGCTGCCTGCTAGCCAGACTTCGGCGTTGGGGATCCGACATAACCGCTCCTCGAGAAAAGCCGTCTCGGACTTATCTCAAAAGCCGCATTAAATTTCTCAAAATGCTGGGGCCCAACGTCAAAGTCTGAAAAGCTCGGCACTGCGGAGCGTGCAGGTCGGCTGTACTGTCATATTTAAAACCGGTAAAGGAATATTCTCCCATTAATGGTTACCACAAATTGCGCCACCTGACAACGCTACCGTCCCAGAATCGTGCAAAGCGAATAACATCGGCCAGATCAATGCATAAGGATTCTCATAAGGAGCGGCTGAAAGTCACTTCCGAACCTTACTCTAGTGGCCTAAACGCCGCGGTAGGCGGGTTGACTGCTAATCAGTTGGTACCTGACGGACGCCATGCAAAAAATGCCCGTCACCTTGCAGTTTTGCCAGAAATACTGTAATATGCCCCTGCTTTCATCAACCCGTTAGGAGAGTTGCTTTTTGAAAGAAACCCTTTTTCTCATCTGTTCCTACCTGCTCGGTTCGGTACCCACCGGTCTCCTGCTCGCAAGAGCCTTTGGCGTCAACATCCGGGAAACCGGCAGCGGCAACATCGGCGCCACCAACGTTTACCGGACCATGGGAAGAAAGATCGGCATCCTCACCTTGGTGGGCGACTGCTTGAAGGGGCTTCTCCCGGTTCTCTTGGCTAAGTGGCTGGACTTTCCCGATGTTTGGGTTGCTGCGATCGGATTGGCCGCCTTCCTCGGGCACGTTTATACCATTTTTCTCGGCTTCAAGGGAGGCAAGGGGGTCGCCACGGCGCTCGGTGTCTTCCTCGGCACTGCCCCGCTCTCAGTATTGGTCGGCTTGGCAGTCTTCATTCTCGTGCTCTACAAGTGGCGCTATGTTTCGGCCGCCTCCATAGTGGCGGCAGCGATCTTCCCGGTAGTGATAACGCTCACCAAAGGCACACCCGAACTGATCGCCATGTCGTTCGTGATCGCGGCCATCGTCGTCTTCAGGCACCGCGAGAATATCGCCAGGCTCAGGGCCGGAACCGAAAGTAAGTTCAAGGCTTAAAAAACAAGTTCTACGTTCTACGTTCTACGTTCTACGTTCTACGTTCTACGTTCTACGTTCTACGTTCTACGTTCTACGTTCTACGTTCTACGTTACACGTTTGGTTCGCTTCAGACTAACTTAGAACGTAGAACAGTTTCTATCTCCCCCCGCAGGCCGGACAGTCGGGGTTCCTTCCCAGTGCCACCTCCCTAAAACGCATAGTCAGTGCGTCGTAAGTCAGCAGGCGCGAGGTCAAAAGCTCGCCGATGCCGAGCAGAAACTTGATCGCTTCGGTTGCCTGAATCACCCCGATCACCCCCGGAAGTACGCCAAGCACCCCCGCCCGGGAACAGGAAAGCGCCACCTCTGCTTCGGGTGGCTCGGGGAAGATACAGCGGTAGCAGGTAGATTTTCCCGGAAGCACGGTCATGGTCTGCCCCTTATACCTCAAAATTCCTCCGTGCGAAAAGCTGACCCCGGCGGCAAGACAGGCGTCATTGATCAGAAACTTCGCCTCGAAGTTGTCCGTCGCATCCAGCACGAAGTCATAGCGCCACACGAATTCAGCGATTTTCTCCGGTATGAGCCGCTCCCCGATGCACTCCACCTGCACCCCAGGATTGATCTCCAGCATCCGGTCCCTTGCCGACTCCACCTTGGCGCGCCCCAGGTCGGAGCTGCCGTGGATCACCTGGCGCTGCAGGTTGGAGAGCTCCACCCGGTCGCCGTCCGCAACCCCGATAGTGCCGACACCGGCGGCAGCAAGGTACAGCGCCGCCGGGGAGCCGAGCCCACCGGCTCCGATGACCAGCACCCGCCCGGCCCGCAGCCGTTCCTGTCCGGCTTCCCCGACCTCGTCCAGCATCAGGTGGCGCGCGTAGCGCTCCTTCTCGTCTTTCGAAAGCATACACATCTCTCCATTAATTTGGCGTTGTCCTGAATAGTGCCTTTTCTTTTCATCTTTCCTGACCTAGTAAAACTCCCCCTCGCCCTCGGATACGGTCTGGGTGAGGGACCTTGCCCCGTTCGCCACAGCCTTTACGCGGAGTCACCCTCCCCATGCCCCTCCAGAGAGAAGTGGAAAGGTGAGCTTGCGGGTTGCAGGAATCTGGCACACAGCGTCAGCGCTGTAAATAAAAAAAGGGCGCTTCCTGGTGAGGAGGCGCCCTTTTGCTGCTGTACGGTTCGAATCTACGGTCCGGTAGCTACCGGGCCTCAGGTGGTTTCCAGTGAAAGGACCAGAGGAGTCAGCAGACGCTTCATCTTTTTCAGCGCGCCTTCCTCGATCTGGCGCACCCGCTCCCGGGAAAGGGAGAAGTGGTCGGCAATCTCCTGCAGCGTCATGGGACTCTCCGAAGATACCCGGCGCTCGATGACGAAACGCTCCTTCTCGTTCAGGTTCTCCAGCGCGCCAGCCACACCGCGCTCCAGGATGGTGCTCTCCTGCCGCTCAGCCAGGAGTTCCTCCTGGTTCTGGCGCAGGTCTGGCAGGCTCTCCAGGAAGGTCCCCCCCTCCCCTTCGAACATCTCGACGTCAAGGGAGAGTTCCCCCCTCAGACGCTGCTCCATCTCCTGAGCCTCGACATCCTTCACGTCGAGGGAAAGGGCGGTCGAGTGCAGGTCGGCCTCGCCGGTCATGCTGATGATCGCCTGCTTGGCCTGGTTCAGCTTAAAGAAGAGCTTGCGCTGCGCCTGGGTGGTGCCAATCTTCAGCAGGCTCCAGGCGGAAATGATGTGGTTTTGGATGTAGGCCCTGATCCACCAGACTGCATAGGAAATGAGGCGCACCCCCTTGGCGGGATCAAACTTGCGCACCGCCATCATCAGGCCGATGTTCCCCTCCTGGATCAGGTCAAGCATCTTCATGCCGTAGGAGCGGTATTCCCCGGCAACCTTCACCACGAAACGGAGGTTCGCTGTGATCAGTTCGTGCGCCGCCTGGAGGTCCCCCTCCTCGCGGAAACGATGCGCCAGATGCCTCTCATGCTCCGCGCTTAACAGCGGAAAGCGGCTGATCTCGCTAAGGTAAAGGGTCAGACTATCTATTGGTACCGGCATGGTGTAATTCACGTGGGCTTCTCCCTGCACATCGGTTCGCCTCGAGGGCGCTTGGCACTCCGAGGCTCTGAGTGCTAACAACTATAACAACTGAGGGACTAAAAATCAAGCGGATGCCGATAATATCCCGCGACCCGCCCCCAGGTTAAATTGCTTGCCCGTATGGGGATTAATGTGGTACACGAAAAGATCGAACAAAAGCGACGCCTGGCGCCGAAAAACCGGAGGTTTAGCCACATGGAAATACGGATAGTACCTTTGAACGAAGCGGAGAAGAAGGCCAAGTTTACCGACGAGTCGAAGCTCGGTTTCGGCAGGATTTTCACCGACCGCATGCTGCTGGTCGAGTGGAAACTGGGTCAGGAGTGGGTCGATGCCCGGATCAAGAAGAACGAGCCTTTCGTGCTCGACCCCGCGGCGCTGGTGTTTCATTATGCACAGGAAATCTTCGAGGGGCTCAAAGCCTACAAGTGGCAGGACGGCTCTATCGCCCTATTCCGGCCCGAGATGAACGCACGGCGCTTCAATCACTCCGCGGAAAGGCTTTGCATGCCGGAGGTGCCTGAAGAGCTCTTTCTGCAGGGCATCGAGCAGTTGGTAGCTCTCGAGCGGGACTGGGTACCGGGAGCCGAAGGCACCTCCCTCTATATCCGCCCGGCCATGATCGCGGTCGAACCGGTGGTCGGCATCAAGCCGTCGGACCATTACTATTTCTTCGTGATACTCTCTCCGGTCGGCGCTTACTATCCGCAGGGGTTCAAGCCGGTGCGCATCATGGTAGAAGACAAGTACGTCAGGGCTGCCCCCGGCGGAACCGGCGAGGCGAAGACCGGCGGCAACTACGCCAGTTCGCTCAAGGCAGGACTGGAAGCAAAGCAAAAGGGATTCGACCAGGTGCTCTGGCTCGACGGCGTCGAGAAACGCTATATCGAGGAAGTGGGCGCCATGAACATGTTCTTCGTCTACGGCGATCGGATCGTCACCGCCCCTCTGGAGGGGACCATCCTACACGGCGTAACGCGCGATTCCGTGTTGACCTTGGCGCGCTCGATGAACCTCAGCGTCGAAGAGCGGCGCATCGACGTGAAGGACCTGATGAACGACCTGCGCTCCGGTGCCATCACCGAGGCGTTTGGCAGCGGCACTGCCGCGGTGGTAACTCCGGTCGGCGCACTTTGTTACGCCAATGAATGTCTGGAGGTAAATGGAGGCGGGGTTGGCAAGCACACCAGAGAGCTTTATGACACGCTGACCGGAATTCAGACCGGCAAGATCGAGGATAAGTTCGGTTGGATCAGGAAGATAAGGTAGCAAGGTAGCGCTACGCGGAGGCCGCAGGGCCTTCGCGTAGTGAAGTCTAAAGTTAGAACAAATCCAGCTGCCCGTCGTCCTTGAAAAGGCTCTCCGGAGTCGGCGCCAAAACGCCTCCACGCTCGATCCCCTTCCAAGTCTGCCCGGTCCGCACCATCTGCTTAAGCCACCTTTTGTGTACCGACCGATAGCGGCAGGTCCTGAGCCCACCGACAATAATGGTCGCGGAGGCAACTCCGAGCCGCAAACGCTGAACGATCTCCAGCACTTTTCCGGTAAATAAAAAGCATCTGCTCGCCCCTTTGTGCTCGATGAGCATTTCGTCACCGATTATGGCGAGGCAGACGGCATGATGCCGCTTGTTATCGAGATAGAAGCTGACAGCGCACCCCGGAGCAGGCGATATGGGCGCCGAGGGGTCCCGGACAGTCCCGCCATCTTCCTCCTGGTCGTCCAGTTCCTCGAGTTCATCCTGATCAAGATCCTCTTGGTCGTCAAATCCCTGCAGATCGTCCAGGTCCAGTTCATTCATTTCCAGATCGCCCAATTGCTCCAGATCGTCTCTTTCCTCTTGCTTGTTCAACTTAGGCTGTGCCAATTCTGCTCCTGTCTCTTCCAAAGGTTTTGCATAGCGCGCTACATGAGGAGACGCATGCCATGCGTCTCTACCTGAAAGTCACATCGAGACCGCTACTAAACGAACTAACCAGCCAGAACTGCTGTCCCTCACCCAGATAGATGGCTCGCAGAAGAGAAAGAGTCCCCAAGGCTAGGCTAGGGCCGCAGGCGAAGGTAGCTGCCGAAAATCCTACCACATTTAATCTGAGTGAAGTTAACAAAAAAAATGCGGCAGCACAGAAGGCAGCCTGAGTTTGAAAAGACCATAACCCGACCATATCAGCACTCTGCAAAGTGCGATTCCCATGCACGCAGGGTGCTGGATAATTACCCACGTTCCAACCATTCGCCCCCCCTACCTTGACAGAGCAGCCGGCGCTACCTATTATTCCCGGTAGGAGGGCTCGCTCATGATACGACCTGAAAAAATGACGGTGAAGACCCAGGAAGCCCTGGCTGCTGCCCAGGAAAAGGCATTTTCCCTGTCGGCCGGGACGATCGAGCCGGAGCACCTGCTGCTTGCCCTGCTGGACCAGGAGGGGGGATTCGTCCCGGAACTGCTGAAAAAGATCGGGGCGCAGCTCAGCCGTTTGCGCGAGAACCTGGACGCGAGCCTGAAGAGGCTCCCCAAGGTGACGGGCTCGGCGCAGGTTTCGCTCTCGCCGGCACTAAACCGCGTCCTGGACCAGTCGCAGAAAGAGGCCGACGCCATGCGCGACGCCTTCGTCTCCACCGAGCACCTGCTTTTGGCGCTCGCCGCGGAGAAGGAAGCGGCCTGCAGCAAACTCCTGGCCCAAAGCGGGGTGACCCGCGACGCAATACTGTCGGCCCTCAAAGCGCTACGGGGCGACGAGACGGTCACCAGCCAGGAGCCCGAGCAGAAATACCAAGCGCTCGCCAAGTACAGCCGTGACCTTACCGATCTGGCCCGGCGCGGTAAGCTCGACCCGGTCATAGGCCGGGACGACGAGATCCGGCGCGTCATCCAGGTGCTTTCGCGGCGCACCAAGAATAATCCGGTCCTGATCGGCGAACCGGGGGTGGGGAAAACCGCCATCGTCGAAGGGCTGGCGCAGCGGATCATCTCCGGCGACGTCCCCGAAACCCTCAGGGACAAGCAGGTGGTCGCCCTCGACATGGGCGCACTGATCGCAGGGGCCAAATACCGCGGAGAGTTCGAGGATCGGCTCAAGGCGGTCATCAAGGAAGTGGAGAAGGCCGAGGGGAAGATCATTCTTTTCATTGACGAGCTGCACACCCTGGTCGGCGCGGGCGCCTCGGAGGGGGCCATGGACGCCTCCAACATGCTCAAGCCCGCCCTGGCGCGGGGGGAGCTGCACTGCATCGGGGCCACGACTCTCAACGAGTACCGCAAATACATAGAAAAAGATGCCGCACTGGAGCGCCGTTTCCAGCAGGTCTACACCGGCGAGCCGAGCGTTGCGGACACCATCTCGATCCTGCGCGGTCTGAAGGAAAAATACGAGACTTTCCACAGCATCCGGATCAAGGACAGCGCCATCATCGCGGCAGCGACCCTCTCCGACCGCTACATCACGGACCGTTTCCTCCCGGACAAGGCGATCGACCTGATCGACGAAGCGGCCTCTCGCCTGCGGATCGAGATTGATTCCAAGCCGACCGAGATCGACGAGGTCGACCGGCGCATCATCCAGCTCAAGATCGAAGAGCAGGCACTGCTGCGCGAACAGGACCCCTCGGCCCTGGAGCGCCTGAGAAAGCTGACCGACGAGCTCAACCAGCTTAAAGTCGAATCGTCCACCCTCGTCAGCCACTGGCAAAAGGAGAAGGACGTCCTCAAGGATCTGAGCACGCTCAAGCAGCGCATCGAGGAGATGAAGGAACAGGCCAAGGTCGCCGAGCGCGAGGGGAAGCTGGCCCGCACCGCGGAAATCCGCTACGGGGAGATACCGGTCCTGGAAAAAGAGATGGCGCAAAAGAAAGCGCAGTTGGAGGAAATCCAGAAAGAGGGGAAAATGCTCCCCGAGGAGGTCGACGGCGAGATGGTGGCGGAGATTGTCGCCAAGTGGACCGGCATCCCCTTGAACCGGATGCTGGAGACCGAGTCGGAAAAGCTGGTGCACATGGAAAAGCGGCTGCAAAGCCGGGTGGTCGGGCAGGACGAGGCGCTCACCCTGGTGGCGAACGCGGTCCGGCGCGCCAGGAGCGGGCTCTCCGACCCGAACCGCCCCATCGGATCCTTCATCTTCCTGGGACCGACCGGTGTCGGCAAGACCGAGACCGCACGCGCCCTGGCATCCTTTCTCTTCGACGATGACCAGGCCATCGTGCGCATCGACATGAGCGAGTATCAGGAGAAGCACACCGTCGCCCGCCTGATCGGCGCCCCTCCCGGCTACGTCGGCTTCGAAGAGGGTGGTCAGCTTACCGAGGCGGTGCGCAGGCGCCCCTACTGCATCGTGCTCTTCGACGAGATCGAGAAGGCACATCCGGAGGTTTTCAACGTCCTGCTGCAGATACTAGACGACGGCAGGCTCACCGACGGCCAGGGAAGGACGGTCGACTTTAAGAACGCCGTCATCATCATGACCAGCAACCTCGGCTCCCAATGGATCCAGCAATACGGCGCCACCGACCATAAGCTCATGCAGACCAACGTCATGGAGACCCTGAAGGAGCACTTCAAACCGGAATTCCTGAACCGGGTGGACGAGATCGTCATCTACAAAGCATTGCCGCTGGAGCGCATCAAGGAAATCGTCCTCATTCAGCTTAAGTCGCTGCAGCACCGTCTGGGCGAGAAAGGAATCGACCTTCAGGTCACCGACAAAGCGCGTGAATTCCTGGCCCGCGAGGGTTTTGATCCCGCCTACGGCGCGAGACCGCTCAAACGCGCGTTGCAGCGTAAGATCCAGGACCCGCTCGCCCTCATGCTCCTGGAGGGTAAATTCGTGTCCGGAGACCTGGTGCTGGTCGATGTAGCCATGACAGGCGACTCCCTGGTCATAAAAAAGAAAGATTAGCACTTCATGATGGACGTTGTTTTTCGCTACTGATTCATGCTATTCTCCCGCAACTCACAATTGTGGACCAATGCGGCGCCTAGGCGGCATCAAAGATCAGGAGATTTTTCAATGAAGCGTTATTCCACCATAATGTCCGTGCTGCTCACCCTTGCCCTGCCTGTCGCCGGGAACTGTGCGGACGCTGCGAAGACGGCCGATAAGGCCGACGCCTCGATCGGGGCGATACAAGCCGACCTGTCAAAATCCAAACACGGCATGGGGGGAGCGTCAGCCGCGGCTGCCGACAGCACTACACGGAACGCCACCGGGAAGGTCGTCGAGACCATGGACGGCGGCGGCTACACTTACGCGAACCTGGAACTGAAAGGCAAGAAGACCTGGGTAGCCTTTGCAACCCACGAAACCCATGTCGGAGACACCCTCTCCTTCAGCGGCTGCCTGGAAATGCCGGACTTTCAGAGCACCGCACTGAAACGCAAGTTCGACCTGATACTTTTCTGCAGCACGCCGCTTAAGCCCAAGGCGGCGTCCAAGACGATCGCCACTACCGGGAAGAAGTCGCTCGGAAGCGGAGGTGCCACAGCGTCGGCCGGGAAGATCCATGTGGAAAAAGCCCAGGGTGCCAACGCCTACACGGTAGCCGAGATCTTCGCCAAGCGCGGCAGCCTGAACGGCAAACAGGTCGTGGTAAAAGGCCAGGTAGTCAAGGTCGCTTCGGGGATCATGGACAGAACCTGGATCCATCTGCAAGACGGCAGCGGTTCCGAAAAGCAGAAGACCCACGACTTAGTGGTAACCTCAAAGGACAGCCCCGAAATCGGCGATGTGGTGACGGTTTCCGGGGTGCTCGCCAAGGACAAGGACTTCGGCAGCGGCTACAAGTACGACGTCATCATCGAGAAGGGAAGCGTGAAAAAGTAGCGCCTCCCCTCCTCAGGACAATATGAAAGGCCCCCCGTTCAGTGCCAAGCCGGTCGGATAGGGTGTTGAAGCATAAACCTAAAATCTACAACTGCTCTATTTAGTCACAACAGAAAAGCCTTCTCTTAATCGGGGAGGCTTTTTTTGTTTTATGTCAGGGTGTGTTGCTGAC
>Ga0209123_1000401_pt1 | contig 58640 bp, 51 predicted proteins | sample BarGraIncu00431A_FD_184500 | JGI IMG/M metagenome (GOLD analysis project Ga0209123, IMG submission 184500) | Arctic peat soil microbial communities from Barrow, Alaska, USA - Barrow Graham LP Incubations 004-31A (SPAdes) (version 2) | ecosystem: Environmental > Terrestrial > Soil > Wetlands >... | reverse complement strand
CAAGGCCTGCAACTGGCTGGTCTTGAGGGCGCCGACGGCGCCGGTGCTCAGGCCTGCAATCTGCACGGTGGTCAGCGCAGCGACCTGGTCGGTGCCCAGCGCTTGCACGGTGGCTGTGGACAGGGCTGCAATTTGGTTTGTCTTTAAAGCCGCAACATCAGCAGTCTCAATGGCGACAACCTGATCCGATGTCAATGCGGCAACACTTGCAGTCGATAGCTCCGCCACTTGCGACGTAGTGAGAGCGACAACCTGATCGGTACCTAACGCCTTCGCCTGAGCGGTACTCAACGCTGCGACGCTACTTGTGGAGATGACCTGAACCTGATCAGTCGACAGCGCCGCTACATTTGCCGTTGAAAGTGCAACTATTTGCGCCGTGGTTATGGCTGCAACGTCATCAGTTGACAGGCCACTAATTTGAAGGGTAGTCAGCGATGCAATCTGTGCCGTTGTACTACCGAGAATGAAATTTGAAGCCGTCATTTTTAACCCCTAGGACTAAGTCGCGTGCACCTATCGAACGTGCATTTCTACAGACTGTTTAAATTATTCTGGTGAATGAATCCACGTAAAAATCGATCCCAAATTTTGGATAGTCAATTTCGACAAAAACGCATAAACAAACCACTCGTGGAATACACCGATTCTCTTTAAACGGCACTTCCCTTGAAAACTTGAGCATTCAACAAAATTATTGAATCGCTGCCTTGAATTCCAAACGTTTGTTTTATGTTATCCCAATCAAACCACTGCGTAACAAAACGTTATGAGCACAAATCCATCACTTATCCAAGCTTTGAATACGAAATCTGCTCATGGATTTCGACGAACATGCCTCATCCATGCTTTGGCTCGACGTGTGGCTTCAACAACTTGTTTGGGCTCCAATAGCAACTCAGAGCGAGCGCAATTAACCTTCCCAGCCTCATCACCCCCTTGCGCGGCAATAACAAACCACTTATGCGCCTCTACTGGATCCAGCGCTACAGACTCTCCTGTTGCATACATCACACCCAATCGAGACTGAGCATTCAGAAGCCCCTTAGCTGCCGCATCAACAAACAGATCAAAAGCCCGATCTTGATCTTGCGCCAATCCCTCGCCCTTGCTGCACATCAATGCCAAGTTATATGCTGCCTCGGAATCACCCTGTTCTGCAGCTTTGGCCCACCAAATCACGGCTTGCTCCATATTTTTTATTCGAGCATAGAGCACCCCCAAGGTTGCCTGCGCCGCAACAAAACCCATATCCGCTGCTTTATGACACCATATAAAGGCTTGACGAAGATCCTGCTTCACGCCATCGCCGCCACTGGCATACATCGAACCCATCTTCCATTGAGCTTTGGGATCCCCTTGGTCTGCAGCCTTTTGAAACCATAAGAAAGCTTGTTGAACGTCCTTGAAAACACCATTCCCACTTAAGTAAGAAACGCCCAGGGCACACTGGGCTTGTGAATGCCCCTGCTCAGCGGCCGTCAGAAACCATTTAAATGCCAAATGAGGATCGTGCTCCACACCTTTGCCGGCGGCGTACTGTTGACCCAATAAAAACTGGGCTTCCGCCATGCCGAACTCTGCTGCTCGCCTAAAGCTGGCCGCAGCTACATGCTCCATACCGCTGCTAAACAAATGACCAAGTGTCAGTAAGGCATGCGGATTTCCATATTCACCAGCCTTTGCATACCAAGAGACACCTACTAATGAATCGTGTTCTGCACTCTGCGCTGACGAATAAATCCTGCCAAGTGCGAATTGGGCGTCCGGATCACCCTGCTCTGCCGCCTTAAGGTACCACCCAAGCGAAACATGCTCGTCAATATCCTCGTATTTTTTTGCCAATGCCAACTGCGCCCTGGCATCCCCTTGCTTGGCAGCCAACAAGTACCAAACTTCCGCTTGATCTGCATCCTCCTTCAAACCAAGACCCAAGTCGTACATCAAACCCAAATGGTAACGAGCATCTGCATCGCCAAGTTCAGCCGCCTTACTCCACCCATCCGATTCACGCCTGCGCTCAGTAGCCACCGATCTTCGGCGCCCTCGTCCACGGCCTTTTGTCCGACCATTTCCACTTTCATCAATGAATTCCATCGCAACTTGTGCAGCTGCAAAATGCTGGCTAGCCGCTTTGCGGTACCAGATTAATGCCTCATTCAAATCCTGCGAAACCCCTTGTCCATCGACATATAAATTGGCAATGGCATACTGGGCCGCGGCAAGTCCCTGTTCGGCAGAACTCCGATACCAATAATGCGCCTGCTGGTAATCCTGCTCAACACCCTGACCGGTTGCAAAGGCATTGCCAACAGCCAACTGAGCTTCAGCCAACCCCAACTCTGCGGCTTTAACAAAGCAAGCCGTTGACAAATCCGGATGTGGAGTTGAGTAGAGCTTACCGAGTTTTAAAAAAGCTTTTGAATGGCCTTGCTCTGCCGCTTTCAAATACCACACAATGGCTTTATGCTCGTCCTGCTCTACGGCAACGCCACTGGCATACCGGGTGGCCAACAAATACTGTGCTGGCGCAAAACCTCTTTCGGCGGCCTGTCTAATCCAGATAAGCGCCTGCTCAAAACTCTGCACAACGCCAACGCCATTGGCATACATCAGGCCAACCTCGTATTGAGATTCCAGAACCCCCAGTCGTGCAGATTTCAATGTGCTGTTAAAGGCTCGCTTTTCTTTGGAAATTATTTTTGTATCCATGATTTCCATAACTCATATTCAAATTCAGAATAGTCAGGCTTGATTCGGCTATTCATATTTCTGAGCCCCACCACCAAGCGCTTTATAAAGTTGAGCGGCGGATTCAAGTTGCGCTCGTCGCACTTGTGAGCTTGTTTGCTGGGCAACAACGAGTTCACGTTGACCATCAAGCACTTCTAGATAACTGATCAATCCTGCGCTATAGCGCGCTTGCGCAATTTGAAGCCGTTTTTCCTGAGCGCTGTTGTTGGCAACTGCTGCACGCAGTTGACTGGACAAAGAGGCGCGCGCTGACAGCAAATCTGCCACCTCCCGAAAGGCTTGCTGTATGGTCTTTTCATAATCTGCAACGGCAATCACCTTTCTCGCCTCGGCTATATCGACTCCCGCGGCCGTGCGTCCACCATCAAACAAGGGAAAAGACGAGATCACCGGCGCGAAATACCATGCACCTTGGCTTGCCAAAGTAGTCAGCCCCTGACTTGCAACACCAAACCCGGCTGTCAACAGGATTTTTGGGAAAAAGGCTGTTCTGGCAACACCAATATTGGCATGAGCCGACTTGAGTCGCTGCTCGGCCGCGATCACATCCGGTCGCATGAGTAGCACCTCTGAGGGCAATCCCGGCGCCAATTCTGCGTCAACGCCTTGTTCATCCAGCGTTCGACCTGCTGGCAAAGATTCTGGTACTTGCCCCACCAAGAAATTCAGCTTGTTTTGAGCAGCCACACGCTGATACTCGGTTGCTGCCAACGTAGCGCGAGTCGACTCCAAAATGCCACTGGCCTGCTGGAACTCATAGTTGTAGGCACCACCAGCTTCCATCCCCTTGGCAATCACCGACAGAGACTGCTCACGCAACGCAACAGTTGTTTTCGTCGTCGCGATGAGTTCATCAAGCTGCAGCAATGTGAAATAGGCTCCCGCCACGTCTGCAATTAAAGATATATAAACCGCACGACGCGCCTCTTCAGTGGCCAGGTAACTGATACGTGCTGACTCCGACAAGCCCGAGACTCGCCCCCAAAAGTCGACCTCATAAGAAATAGATGCCAATGAAAGACTCGTATCGGAGCCTAGACTCACGCCCGGTAATCGATCCGCCTTGGCAACCCCATATTGAGCCCGCGCCTCAGCAACCCGTGCTACCGCAATACGCAAATCCCGATTTTGCTCAAGTGCCAATTCAATGAGCGCCTGCAAACGAGGGTCGGTAAAAAAAGCTCGCCAATGCGTTTTGGAGGCCACCTCCGCGTCAACACGCTCAGTGCTGACAGGCCAAGCATTGGGGATAGGCGGCGGCGGGCGATGAAACTCCGTCGTCTGCGAGCAAGCCGCCAGGAGGAAAATTAACAAAAGCTGGAAATATTTGTACATAGATGGTATGACCAGGCTGTGGCCTTACGGGCATACTACTTTGCGCAGGCGACAGCTTAGTGTGCAAATACACGCCTTTAAACCCCATTATTGATCTTTAAAACCGGGCATTCCTTGCTGTAATATATTTTCTCCAATTTAAAAACAGACTTCCATGGCGACCTTTGAAGAAAATTTTGTGTCCGTGCTCTTGCGGGCCTGGCAAGGCAATCTCGAATTCGCGGTCATGCTCGATTGCGCATCACAAATGGAAGGCCGAAAACTTGGCCCCTTGGCCGTTGTGCTTTACCAAACCTGGCTTAGTCGCAATCCATCTCCATACGCTTATGCAGGCTATTTCAACCTGGGGGTCACACTTTCAAACGAAGGCGATCTCCCGGGCGCAGAAACCGCATACCGCCAAGCCATTCAGTTGCACCCCCTGTTTGTGCAGCCGCGACTGAATCTAGGCACATTATTCGAGCGAATGGAAAAAATTGACAACGCCATTCTTGAGTGGCGCTGGGTTGAAGAACATGTCTCCCCGAATTCGCCCGAAAACAAATCATTTCTTCTCATGGCTTTCAACCAGCTGGGCCGGGTTCTTGAGAATAAAAAACAGTTTGGCGAAGCACTTCCGTATTACACCAAGAGCCTGACGCTGGAGCCGAACCAGCCAGACACCTTGCACCATTGGGTGCATATTCGCCAAAAACAATGCATCTGGCCGGTGTACGAACCCATTCCAGGCGTCAGTCTTGAATTCATGCAGCAGTCAACATCTGCCTTGGCCATGCTGAATGTCTCTGACGATCCCGTCGCACAACTCGATGCTGCCAAGCGTTTTGTCGCCAAAAAGGTGGCCTCAAATATTGCCCCACTGGTCAAACCCAAATGCTATGGGCACGCCAAATTGCGAATTGCCTACGTCTCATCGGACTTCAGTTTGCATCCAGTTTCCATGCTAACCGCTGAACTTTTTGAACTGCATGACCGCGAGCATTTTGAAATTTATGGCTACTGCTGGAGTCCCGAGGACGGGTCAAGCCTTCGCCAACGCGTGATCAATGCCATGGATCACTTTGTTCGTATTGACAAGATGACCGACGAAGCCGCGGCCCAGTTGATGCGGGAGCACGAAATTGACATTCTGGTCGACCTGCAAGGGCAGACCGCAGGCGCCAGGGCCAACCTGCTGGCCTATCGACCCGCACTGATCCAAATCACTTACTTGGGTTTGCCAGCCACCACTGGCCTGCCATCCATTGACTATGTCATCGCCGATCATTTTCTGATTCCGCCTGAAACTGCCCCGTTTTACTCAGAAAAACCACTGTACATGCCAGATGTCTACCAAGTCAGCGACAGAAAACGCAGCATTGGCCCAATGCCAAGTCGAGAAAGTTGTGGCTTGCCCGAAGATGGTTTTGTCTTCTGTTCACTCAACAACAACTACAAATTCACGCCCGAAGTGTTTGACGTCTGGATGCGAATCTTGCATCGAACACCCGGCAGCGTGCTTTGGTTGCTGTCGGACAACCCTTGGGCAGAGTCCAACTTGGCCCGCGAAGCCCAGGCACGCGGCATTGAGAAAAACAGAATCCTTTTTGCACCAAGAGTGGCGCCGGAAAACTATCTGGCCCGCTACGGCGTCGCGGACCTGTTCCTGGACACCTTCCCCTTCAACGCAGGCACCACGGCCAACGATGCCCTGTGGATGGGGCTACCTGTACTGACCTATTGCGGACGCTCTTTCGCGTCACGCATGGCTGGTGCATTACTCACAGCAGCCAAGCTTGACGGGCTAATTACATACAACCTGAAAGATTACGAGGAAAAGGCCGTCATGTTGGCCAACAATCCCTCAGAATGCCGGCGCCTGAACAAACACCTGCAAGACGTTCAAAAAAATGGGGTGTTATTTGATACCGCCTTATTTGCGCGCAATCTGGAACTTCAGTTCAAGCAGCTGATTGCTGCGCTATAAACGCCGACAACCTTAAGACATTTAGGCCTACAGCCCCCGTATAACCTGCGTCAATAGCTATTAAATTAATAGCAACTCAATGCAGAAACTGATTTGACCCGTCAAAAGATCGTTCGCAATGGGCCAGCCAGGGTTCAGCCAGATAGCGTATCTGTGCGTCGTTTTGCAAAATGCGCTGCATGATGCGGGTCTTCTCAGTTCGCTGCGCCGGTAGCAATTCTTCACTGCATGCTTTTGCCCGCAGCTGCTCAATCAACACGGCACAGGCACCCTCAAAGCGAACGACTTGTTCCCAGTCCTCAGCCTTGGCGGCATTCAACATCTGGCGACTGCTGTCTTCGATAGCTTTGTAGTAGTCAATTAATATTTGTGACATTCATCTACTCCTCAAGCCTGGTAAGACCGTTCAGTCACCTGACCTCTGATTTGGTTCCAGGCATCCGCCACAGGCTGAATCAGCTGGATGACCTCATCAATCAGCGCAGAATCATTTCGCAAATTCGCCAGCGTTGTCTTATAGATACAGATATCGTACAAACTACGCAAATTCGCTGCCACATCACCACCGTGTTCATCGTCCAGACTGGCTTTGAGCCCCTCTTCCATGATGCGCACTGCGCGCCCAATATGGCGCCCTTTCGTGGCGAAATCACGATTCAGCATAGAACCTTTGGTCGAAACCAACGACTGCAAAAGCGCCTCAAACAACAAGCTGACCAATTGGTGGGGACTGCCCCCGAATACTGCTGTTTCCGCGCCGACATTCTGATAAGCATTTGCCGAGCGCATATTGTTTGCAAAACGCATGCTAATTGGGGTAAACATTTAACGATCTCCTTGTGTGCCCTATGTTTTATATATCGGCAAAATCACAAGTAAATAAACCCTTTTACGACGTTGATTTATTCCATTGAGCCATTTGTGATGTCATATAGCTGCCCAGCGCGGTCAGCGTGGCCATTTGTTTGTCCAGCGCCGTGTATTGCGCGTTCAGCATCGCCTCAACTGTCGCAGCGTGAGCATTGACTTTGTCCTGATCTTTCGAATTTCTATCAATGGAGCCCTGCAAGGCAGTCGCCTTGTTGGTGATTCGCCCATCAAAGTTAATCAAACTGTGTGAAAAATCCCGCACTTTTACACCAAATCCACTGGTTGACGGATCGCTGTTACTTGCCGTAAATAAAAGTTTTAAGTTGGGCAAATCCTGCTCGGCAGCGGTGAGCTTGGTCTGATTGATTTTCAGCGACCCGTCCGTTTGACGCTCCAAGCCCACTTGAGAGAGTGTGGAATAGGTCGAGCCCGTACTACTTGACCCAAACAAGGTTCTTAGTGCATTTTCCAAACCCACTGTCGTGGAGTCACCCTGCAACACGCCACCTGTTTTCGTCGAAGAATCATATTTGGTCGCATCGGACAAGGTTGTGTTCAATGCGTTGTAGGCATCGACAAAGCTTTGAATATTCTTCTGAACTACAGACAAGTCATTTGCAACAGCAATTTCCACTGGACCCGCATTGGCCTGGTTGAGCTGCAATGAGACACCCTGCGCCACATTCGTCATCGTGTTCGTGGCAGACTCGACCGCAACCCCATTAATGGAGACCTTAGCATTGAGCGCGGTTTGTCCCACAAACCCTGTGGAATCGGGATTGGTAAGCCCCAAAGCGGAAAGCCCAGCATCTACGGGTGTATTGAGTCGGAATCCTGCGGCAACGCCCGATGTCGATGATCGAATAACCAAGCGCTGATTTGCACCGTCATTCAAAACTGTCGCTGTGACACCTGCATTTGCGGCATTAATTTTGCCGGCAATGGAGCTAACGGTATCAGTCGCCACAATCCCGCTAACGGTTACAGTGCTCCCCTTCGTAAAGACAGGCACAGGGTCGCTAGACCAACTCCCCAAGTCGATATTCAAACTCCCTGACGCCCCAACTGCGGTGCCTGCCGCAACACCAACTGATGCAGCCGTTTGCGCTCTGGCCAGTTGCGACACATCAACGCTCATGGAGGTTGGTAGCGCTGAAATCCCGGCCGTCACACTCACCGCCGTAGCATTGGAAGAGCTCGCCAATTGGGTACTCCATCCGCTCGAACCAGACAGCAGCGCAGCAGCATCGTAAAGAGTCGAGGTCTGTGACTTGACCGTGCCATACAAGCTAAGCTGGGTTTGATATTTGGTGGCCGTTGTCTGCAGTGCCGTCAAAGGTTGCTTTTCAATCGCAACCAACGCAGAAACAATACTTTTAACATCAAGACCACTGCCGACACCTGTCGATGAAAGTACACCTAACGATGTTGACGATGTTGAAGTTGCCATAAGTTTCTCCTGCTGTCAGTTTAGTCCAAATCACATTGCTATCCATAACGCCAAATGGCGACGCGGGCTAAAAGCCCGCCGCCGCCAAAATCGTTATTGATGACCGCCTCTCTGGCGCATCCTTTTGCGCTTATTTCAAGAGCGCAAGCACACTTTGCGGCTGCTGATTGGCCTGCGCCACCATGGCAGTACCGGCTTGCTGCAGAACCTGGGCGCGCGAGAGATTAGCCGTTTCAGTGGCGTAATCGGCATCCATGATTCGTCCACGGGCTGCTGCCGAGTTTGTTGATCCAACTTGAAGGTTGGAGATGACGGTATCAAACCGGTTTTGCGAAGCACCCCATGTAGCGCGTGCCGATGTTACGGTATTAATGTCCGCATCCAGCGCCGAGATCTGGCTGATTGCCGTGGAGGTATCGGTGCCGAGCGAAGTAGCCGTGCCTGCATATGATGCTGATGCAACCGAGATCGTGTCATCAGCGGCTACCGAATTCGCACCAACCTGAAATGCAAAAGTGGTATCGGCAATAACAGCCTGACCGTTGAACTTCGTAGCACTGGCCACTCGCGTATTTTCCGAAGACAACAATTGAAACTCTTTATCAAGCGTTGCAATGTCGGAAGAAGTATTGGTGCCATTGGAGGCTTGAACCGCCAACTCACGCATACGCTGCAGGTTGTTCGAAATGGCACCGAGCGCGCCTTCAGCCGTTGCAGACAGTGAAATAGCGTCGTTGGCATTGCGGATGGCCACATTCATGCCGCGTGTCTGTGAATCCATGCGCTCGGCAATCGCCAAGCCTGCGGCATCATCCTTGGCGCTGTTGACGCGCAAGCCTGACGACAGACGGTTCATTGAGGTAGCCAGAGTGTTCGCCGTTGCCGCCAGATTACGTTGGGCTGTAAGCGAATTGATGTTGGTGTTAATAGACGACATGGAAAGCTCCTTAAATTAATCCGGCATTACTGCCAATCTCAACGTCAACCCTAAGGTTGACCGCTATGACCGGAGTACTACAAGGCACTTACCGGACGGCGAGCCCTTCATTGAACCCGTTGAAGATGTTTTCGGGTTGCTTGAGTCAGAACTTAAGCCTATTTTTTAAAAAATTGCAGCACCAACTTGACTAGAGCAGGAACTGGCCGTGTTTTTGGCTGCTTATTCGACCAACAAACCAAGACACATTCAGCACAATTAATCCCACTGTTCAACCAAGTCAGCGAGAAGCTGGCAAAGATCGGCAGCAATGCCGGATTTATTCAGCTTTTTAAGGAGTTTTTAATGTCGACAATTAACACCAACATCAATTCGCTTGTTGCCCAACGTAATCTGGCGGCAACAGCGAATTCTCTGTCAACCTCAATGAACCGTCTGTCGTCAGGCTTGCGCGTTAACAGCGCCAAAGACGATGCCGCTGGCTTGGCTATTGCCGAACGCATGGACACGCAAACGCGAGGCATGAATGTGGCCATCCGCAATGCCAACGACGCCATTTCTTTGGCACAAACGGCTGAAGGCGCACTCGGTGCCATTTCGAATAACTTGCAGCGGATGCGTGAACTGGCGGTTCAAGCCTCCAACGGCACCAATACTTCTTCCGATATTGCAACGCTTGATAAAGAGTTTCAATTGTTGTCTCAGGAAAACTCTCGCGTATCCAATGCTACAAAATTCAATGGCCAACAAGTTATGACGGATTTCACATTCTCATTTCAGGTTGGCGCCAATTCAACTGCCGATGACTCAATCACCGTTCCGTCTGCCTCATACACAGGTACAGCGACAGGACTTGGAGCCGATAACTCCACAGCTCAGAGTCAAATCTCGCTATTGGACGCGGACATTAATGCCGTGACGCAAGCGCGATCCACCTGGGGTGCCTCGCAAAACCGGTTTGACTCAGTCATTACAAACCTTCAAGTTGGTGCGACCAACTCAGCAGCATCCCGTGGACGAATCATGGATGCCGATTACGCTACTGAGACGGCCAATCTCTCTCGTGCGCAAGTTCTGCAGCAAGCGGGTACCGCCATGGTGGCACAGGCCAATCAGATGCCTCAAAGTGTGCTGTCATTGTTAAAGTAGGCCTTTTAAACTATAGATAAACCCTATGCACGGCAATCGTCGTAACCCGAGTGCTGATGAGATAAATACGCTGACGGGCCTGTTCAAGCAAGGGCAGATTGACGAAGCAGAAACTTTGTCAACCGCATTGACAACCCGATTTCCCAAGCATGGATTTGCCTGGAAAGTTCTCGGTGCCGTCTATCAAGCCCAGGAACGATATGAAGATTCTTTGCAAGCTTCTCGTCGAGCAACTGCTTTGTTGCCAAACGATGCTGCCATCTTCAACAACTTGGGAATAGCGCTTCTCAAACTGGACCAGCTCGATGATGCTGAAGTTAACTTCAGAAAAGCATTAACTATTGCGCCGGACTATGCCAAGGCTTTGAATAACTTGGGAGCACTCTTGAGGACGCAAGGCAAGCTGCCAGAAGCAGAAGTTTGCTGCCGTCGAGCATTGGAAATTGACCCCCTGTATGCCAATGCCCATACCAGACTGGGCAACATTCTTGAGTCACAAGATCGGATATCTGAAGCGACGGCCAGCTACCGCGCAGCGCTGGCAATTACGCCCAGCGAAACTGATGCCCACACCAACCTGCTACACCTGTTAAGTCATGATATCCAGATAGAGCCTCGACAACTGTTTGCTGAGCATCTGGCCTTTGGTGAGCAATTCGAAACGCCGCTACGTGCAAACTGGCAGACGCACAGCAACGATAAAAATCCCGACCGACGCCTTGAGATTGGATTTGTTACCGGGGACCTATACAACCATGCCCTCGCGAACTTTCTTGACCCGTTGTTCAAGGAACTTGCAAAAAAACAGCATTTGTCACTGCACGCCTATTACACGAACACGTTCAAAGACGCGGTAACCCAGAGGCTGCGCATTCCGTTTGCGCACTGGCATGAAGTTGCTCTTTTGAGTGACGCTGAATTGGTCAAAAAAATTCGTTCTGATGGTATTGATATACTTTTTGATCTATCCGGCCACTCGGCCAAAAACCGCTTGCTGGCCTTTGCGCACAAGCCGGCCCCCATACAGGTCAGCTGGCTTGGACATCTAGGTACCACGGGTTTGCAAGCCATGGATTACTACCTGTGTGACCAGTTCTGGATACCACCCGGTGAGTTAGATTGGCAATTTACAGAAAAACTTGCGTACTTACCATCAGCCGTGGTTTTCCAGCCAAGCGTATCGTCTCCGCCGCTTAATTCGTTACCGGCACTGGAGAATGGATACGTTACCTTTGGCAGCTTTAACAGAACCAACAAGCTTAATACTTCTGTGATTTCGCTTTGGTCCATGCTGCTGCGCCGTATCCCAACAGCCAAGATGGTGCTGGGAGCAATTCCATTGACCAGCCAAGATCAGTTGATTGAGCGCTTTGCCAACGAAGGCATTGAGCGCAACCGTCTTGTTTTTTTTCAGCGCACAAACACGCGCGATTATTTGGCCCTGCACCAACAAATTGACTTCTGCTTGGACACATTCCCACATGGAGGCGGCGCAACGACAGCGCATGCGCTATGGATGGGAGTTCCTACGCTTTCACTGGCAGGAGAGAGTCCGGCAAGTCGTTTCGGTGCAACCTTGATGCACCTTCTTGATCTTGATGCGTTTATTGCAACTAGCATTGAAGAGTTTATTCACAAGGGCAGCTATTGGGCTGAACATCTGGACGAGCTGGCCACGATCCGCCAGGATATGCGAGAACGGTTTATGGCATCGCCTTTGGGTCAAACAGAACTTTATGCGGCCAATTTTGAAACCCTCTTGCGGTCCATGTGGCAACGTTGGTGCAGCAACTTGCCACCTGCAATGATCGAAGTCCAAGCCCAACAAATTCATACAGATACAGATTCAGCGGAACAAGCTGAACCCAGCCAGCAGGAACTGGACGAACTCGCACTTTTATTCAGTGAGAAACGTTATGTTGAGGCTGAGTCTTTCTCCCGCCTGTTGGTTAGTCGCGTTCCTGAGCATGGCTATGCCTGGAAGATTCTGGGATCGGTTTTATTTTCACAAGGGAAGTTGGATGAGTCTCTAGCGATCCAGAAAAAGACGGTCGAACTTCGTCCCAATGATCACGAAGCCCATTTCAATCTGGCATACGGACTTCACGAACAAGGCTACCTGGACGATGCCGTCAAAAGCTACTTTCTGTCCTTGGGTATTCAACCCAATAATGCAATGGCTTATTGCAACTTAGGCAATATTCTGAAAGTACTGGGATTTCTTCCAGATGCCGAAGCATATTGCAGAGAAGCGATTGCACTTGAGCCAAATATGGCCAACGCACATAACAACCTGGGTAACGTGCTGCAAGCTCAAGGGAGATATGCGCAAGCCCAAACCAGCTATCGCAGGGCACTGGCGCTGAAACCAGAATGGGCCGCAGCCTATAACAACCTGGCCATTACCCTTAAAGACCAAGGAAACTGGAGTGAAGCAAAAGTCTGCTATCGCAAGGCACTGATGATCGCCCCGGATTGGGCTGTCGCTCACAATAATTTACTTTATTGTCTAAGCCACGATGTCCAGACCGAACCCCAGCAACTGCTGACAGAGCATTTGGCTTTTGGTGATCAATTTGAGGCCCCTTTGCGGGCGCAGTGGAAAGCGCATGACAACACCAAAGATCCAGAACGTTGCCTGCAAATCGGATTTATTTCCGGCGATCTTTACGACCATGCCCTGTCAAATTTCACCGAACCTCTGTTTAAATTTCTTGCCCAAAAGCAGACTTTGTCACTTCATGTTTACTACACCCGCACGATTGACGACGCAGTGACGCAGCGTATGCGAGGGTACTTCGCGCATTGGCATGCCATATCCAATTTGGGAGACGACGAGTTAGCTAACAAAATCCGCGCTGATGGCATTGACATTCTGATTGATCTTGGCGGCCACACTGCCAACAACCGTCTTTTGACATTTGCCCGCAAGCCTGCGCCAATTCAGATCAGCTACCTCGGCTATCTCGGCACCACAGGCCTGAAGGCCATGGATTACTACCTGTGTGATAAGTTTTGGATTCCAGCGGGCGAACTGGATTGGCAATTTACTGAAAAGCCGGCGTACTTGCCTGCCGCAGTTGTATTCCAGCCAAGTGAATTTTCACCTCCAGTAAACGACTTACCTGCCATAAAAAACGGTGTTATCACATTTGGCAGCTTCAACCGTATTAACAAACTGAACGACTCCGTTATTGTGTTGTGGTCAATGCTGCTTCGGAGCGTTCCGACTGCCCGTATGGTGCTCGGGGCCATCCCGCCGGAGAGTCAAAATGACTTGATCCAGCTTTTTGAACATGAAGGTATTGACAAAAATCGCCTGATTTTTTTCCAGCGCTCCAAATTGCCGGACTATTTGGCACTGCACCATCAAGTCGACTTCTGCCTTGACACATTCCCCTATGGCGGTGGAGCAACGACTGCGCACGCCGCTTGGATGGGTATTCCCACACTTTCGCTCGCCGGAGAGAGTCCTGCGAGCCGCTTTGGTGCGGCCGAAATGCACATCCTTGGATTGGATGGATTTATTGCAACAAGCATTGATGATTTTGTAGCCAAAGGAAGTTACTGGGCTGGGCATATTGATGAATTAGCTTCAATTCGCAGCGGAATGCGTGCTCGCTTCACATCCTCGGCACTTGGTCAGCCAGAACTCTTCGCCTCCAACTTTGAAGCCATACTGCGCACGATGTGGCAACGCTGGTGCAACGACTTACCGGTAGAAGCGCTTGAACCCCAAGCAATAAAAAACAACAAGCCTGAAGAACAAGTTCAACCCGATCAGGTTGAACTGGACAATCTCGCCCATTTATTTACTCAAGAGCGTTACGGGGACGTCGAGTCTACTGCCCTTGCGTTGACAAACCGCTTTCCTGAACATGGTTATGCATGGAAAATTTTGGGACACGTTTATCAAGCCTTGGCCCAACATGAAGACTCTTTGGCCCCCATGCTGCGCGCCATAGCTTTACAACCATCGGATGCATCAAGTCATAACAACATTGGAATGTCGCTTCTGATATTGGAACGACTTGCAGAAGCTGAGCAACAGTTCAGAAATGCCATCGCTATCGACCCCCATTACGTCAAGGCTTTTGTTAATTTGGGGACACTTTTGCGACTTCAGGGCAGATTGGTGGAGGCAGAAGTCTGCTGTCGTCAGGCAGTAGAACTTGATTCGTGCGATGCCAGCGCCCACATCAATTTAGGAAATATTCTCGAAGCACAAGGACGGTTATCCGAGGCTCAGGCCAGCTACTATCGCGCAGACATGGCACATGAACCCCGTCGTTCTGTCGCCCATAGCAATGTTCTTTATTTGCTTAGCCATGACGTTGTGGTTGAAAGCCAGGAACTGTTTGCAGAGCATCTTGCTTTTGGTGAACTTTTTGAATCCCCTTTACGAGGGAGCTGGCAAACACATGGCAACGGCAAAGATCCATCGCGCCTCCTCCAAGTCGGATTTATCTCTGGCGACTTCTGTGATCACGCTCTTGCCCCTTTCTTTGAGCCCTTGTTCAAGTTTCTTTCCACGAAACAAGACCTGTCGATTCACGCCTACTACACCCAAACGACCGTAGATGCGACGACCCAGCGGATGCACGACTATTTTGTGCACTGGCATGCAGTGGGGCATTTGAGTGACGCTCATTTATCCGAAAAAATACGTGCCGATGGCATTGACATCCTGATCGATCTCTCCGGCCACACCGCCAAAAATCGCTTGCTAACCTTTGCTCGCAAGCCTGCGCCAATTCAGGTCAGCTGGCTTGGCTACCTTGGCACCACAGGCCTGAAGGCCATGGATTACTACCTGTGTGACAAATTCTGGATTCCCCCAGGCGAACTGGATTGGCAATTTACCGAAAAACCTGCGTATTTGCCTGCAGCAATGGTGTTCCAACCCAGTGAATTTTCGCCTCCAGTCAACACGCTGCCTGCGCTTGAAAACGGATTCGTCACTTTCGGAAGTTTTAACCGCACCAACAAACTCAATGAAAGCGTGATAGTTTTATGGTCAATGCTGCTGCGCAGCATTCCAACGGCCCGACTCCTACTGGGCGCCATCCCATTGGACAACCAAGATGCGTTAATTCAAAGCTTTGTCAACGAAGGCATTGAGCCCTGTCGCCTTGCGTTTTACCCACGCTCCAATATTCAGGACTATTTGGCGTTACATCACCAAGTTGATTTTTGTCTGGATACGTTTCCACATAGTGGAGGTGCCACAACGGCGCATGCCGTTTGGATGGGTGTGCCAACGCTGTCTCTCGCTGGCGAAAGTCCCCAGAGTCGCTTTGGTGCAACCATGATGCACCATCTGGACCTGGATGGCTTTATCGCCACAAGCATTGAAGAATTTATCAGCCAAGGTTGCTATTGGGCTGAACATATTAATGAATTAGCCACGATACGCCTTGGAATGCGCGCCCGATTCAACGCCAGCGCATTAGGGCAACCAGAACTTTTCGCCAGCAACTTTGAATCCATCCTGCGCGCTATGTGGGTGAACTGGTGCAGTGACTCCCCCGTTGAGAAAATTGAACCCCTTCATTTTGATCATCCGTACCTATCTCCATCAAACGGCTCTGCCAAGAAGAACACTGAATCACCCCCAATCAACATTTGGATTGTTAGCGCGACAAAACTATGCGCACACGACTTCTGGGAAAGCTCTGCACTCGGGGTTTCTCTGCAACGTCATTTAAAGAAAAATTCAAAGCTCTCTACGCATATCTGCTTTGAAAACTCAACCGGTCTACCTGAAATATTTAACCATTGCATCTATCAGGCTGAAGAAGATGCCATCATGGTATTTATTCATGATGATGTTTGGATTGATGAATTGAATTTTTCAAGATCAGTACAAGAAGGGTTAAGTAATTTTGACATCATTGGTGTTGCAGGAAATATTCGGAGAATAAAAAATCAGCCCGCATGGATGTTTTTGGATCAACAACTTACTCGAGATGACAAATCAAATTTGAGTGGGTTAGTTGCACATGGGAAAAATCCTTTTGGACAAGCTTCATATTTTGGGACGACTCCAGCCAAATGTGAACTACTTGATGGTGTTTTTCTAGCTGTACGAAAAGATGCACTAAATAAGGCTAGTATATTATTTGATAATCAATTCGATTTTCATTTTTATGACATGGATTTCTGTCGATCTGCAATACAAGCCGGATTGAGTCTTGGAACCTGGCCCATTCGCCTAACTCATCAAAGTGGAGGCGCTTTCGGTAGTGCCCTTTGGAGAAAAAGGTGCGAACTTTATTTTAGCAAATGGGAATCAGAGTTAAATAATATTTCAATGCCAGATCGCCATTCATTTACCGATATTGAATCAAATCTAGAAGCCACTATAAATGACTTGTTGAAATCTGCTTTAAAACTGCAATCTACAGGAAGTCAGGAACTTGCATCTCATATTTACCTTGAAATACTTAGAATTCAACCTACACATCCTGAAGCAAATTATTACCTAGGGTGGATAGAACTTAATGCAGGAAACTCAGCATCTGCTGAAAATAGATTCAAAATATGCGTCCTTGAGAAGCCAGAAATTGAAAAATACTGGATAAGCTATATCAAGCTCATCATGAGTACCGGTTCAGAAAGCATTCTGACAGAGGCTATCGCCCTGGGACAACGGCATGGGCTTCAAGAAAAATCAGCTCAAGAATTGCTAAAGGAATATGCCGCTCGCAAAGCCGGCAACACAAAATTCCTGATCACCACACTCATTCCAGCCTACAAGCCGGCCTACATGGCTGAATTACTTTTATGTTTATCAAGACAAACCTACAAGTTATTCAAAGTAATTATTTCTGATGATAGCCCCAACGGAGAAATTACCCAGCTGATAAATAGCACTGAATTTTCAAGCCTAAAAAACAGTTTAAATATTGATGTATTTGAAGGTCCAAAAAATGGAGGCTTTACCAATATTATAAACATGGTCAGACAGCATGCAGGAAAGACTGATTTTTTTCATATTTTAATGGATGATGATGTTATTTATCCATCATTTTATGAGGCCCATATGCGGGAGCATGCATTAATAAAATCAAACTGCTCAATTAGTGCAAGATGGCGAGCCGATCAATATGGACAGCCAGTAAACCTATCAATGGACAATGTCACAAGTCAGATTTTTTCTAAAAAATTCAATGCAGAATCTATTTTCAAAGAACTCGTTCCGACTTGCAACAATAAACTAGGCGAATGGAGTAATACCATTTTCAGAAAAGAAGCAATACCTTTTATATTAGAACCTTGCATAGGAAATATAAGTTACTTCGGCCTTAATGATTTTGGAAGCTTTATTCATACGACTATAGCTTACAATGGAATCTGGATTCCTGCTCCCTTAGGTTTTTTCAGGGTTCACTCGGAACAAAATACTGGTCAATTAAATAACTCGACCATTAAATGCGCTCATTTCTCATGGATTGCATTTGCCATTATTGGAAACGATAACAACTGGCTTGATGATGTCGAATCCTGGAAATGCATTAGCACCATTGGAAATGCAATCAAAGCGCGGTATAGCCATGATGCTACAGGATCAAAAATAATATCTTCATTGAATCGCCATACTCAATATAGCAATAACTTCAAGGAAGAATTTTTACAAATATGGAGTTCGTACCTGCATGAAATCAAGATGCAACAAATTCTGGATGGAGATTTGACCGTCAAACTGCTATAGAACATGCCGTACGATCCATATATATCTTTAAGCAATCCAGCCTGATCAGAAAGAAGGCAACAGATCAAAAAATCTCTTCAAGAACCGCAATCGGTCGCTATTATTTTTATAGCCACTGACGCCCGTATCAAAAGGCTTCTAAAGCAATTTAACCATCAACAGTGATCGCTATCAATCAAATGACGGGTATGTTGGTACACTAGGGCGCCCAAAAAGGAACCTTCTTGTAAAGCACTTTTTTCGGTTCTTTTCTTTTACTGGCCCCTACTTTTGCTTCATAAAATGAAACTAAGCGGAATTTAGTAGCCACGCAAATAATGACGACAACCCCTCACTCCAACCCAGTAAAAACATGATAGTGATCATCGGTTATGTGGTTTCCATGGGGTGCATCTTTGGCGTGTACATCTTTCACGGCGGAAACATCTCTGTCATTTTGAAAGCTTTGCCGTTTGAGCTGATTACGATTTTTGGCGGCGCACTTGGTGCGTTCACGGTCAACAACCAACCCAAAGTGCTCAAAGCCACGATGAAGCTCATTCCTCAGGCGGTGAAGGGGTCCAAATACACCAAGGCTCGTTACCTTGAACTTCTTGCTTTGCTGTATGACATCCTGCAAAAGGCCCGTAAAGAAGGTTTGATGGCGATTGAAAAAGACGTTGAAGACCCACATTCCTCTGCCATTTTTCAAAAATATGCCACGGTTGGCAACGACCACCACGTTGTTGAATTCATGACTGATTACCTGCGCATGATGGTCTCAGGCAATCTGAATGCGCATGAAATTGAATCCTTGATGGACAGCGAAATCGACACGCACCACGCCGAGGCCCATGCGCCCATCGCTGCCATTGCCCGTTTGGCTGGGGCCTTGCCCGCATTTGGTATTGTTGCCGCCGTTTTGGGGGTGGTAAACACCATGGGCTCCGTTGGACAACCGCCAGCTGTACTTGGCGGCATGATTGCCTCTGCTTTGGTCGGGACTTTTTTGGGTATTCTTCTGGCTTATGGTGTGGTCGAGCCGCTGGGTGGCCTGTTGGAGCAAAAATCTGAAGATGCATCCAAAGAATTTCAATGTATTAAAACAACGCTACTGGCCAGCATGCAGGGCTACAACCCATCCACCGCCATTGAATTTGGTAGAAAAGTTCTGTTTTCTACTGAACGTCCCACTTTTACCGAGTTGGAAAGTCATGTGCGCGGTAAAAAATAAGCACTTATTAGACTGATATGGCTACGGATGCCAAAAAACTGCAACCGATCATCGTCAAGAAGATCAAAAAAGGCGGGCATGCGGTCCATGGAGGCGCATGGAAAATTGCTTATGCCGACTTTGTGACTGCCATGATGGCTTTTTTCTTGTTGATGTGGTTGCTAGGGTCAACCACAGAGGGCGACAAAAAAGGGTTGTCTGATTACTTTTCAGCGCCTTTGAAGGTATCCATGATGGGTGGCAATGGCGCTGGTGCCAGCAACAGCGTTCTTCCAGGAGGCGGCTCCGATTTAACTCAAAATGCGGGACAGTCACGCCGCAGCAGTACAGATGGCAATGACCCGGTCAAAAAGAAAATGGCGCTTGAGGTAATGAAGGCTGAAGTGGCAAAGCAAGACGCAAAGAAACTTGCCGCTTTAAGCGCAAAGATCAGTGCAGTCATATCCAGCAATCCAAAGCTTGCCGAATTCAGTTCACAAATCAGACTTGATACAACACCAGACGGGCTGCAGATACAAATTGTGGATGATCAAAAGCGGCCCATGTTTGACAGCGGCAGCGCATCCGTGAAACCCTATATGCGTGACATCTTGAGAGAAATTGGCGCGGCCCTGATTGATGTTGAAAACAAAATCAGCCTGGATGGACACACAGACCGCTCCCCCTACAGCAATGCTGATCGCGGCTACAGCAACTGGGAGCTCTCGGCTGATCGAGCCAACGCATCCCGCAGGGAGTTGGTGGCGGCGGGCTTACCAGACGATAAACTTGCTCGTGTGGTTGGGCTGGGTTCAAGTAATTTAATCGATACGATTAACCCATTGAGTCCGGCGAACCGAAGAATCAGTATCATCGTGATGACGCGCGAGGCAGAAGAGCGACTCATGGGATCAGCACACTCACCGGCTGCTGCGACCCAAGAATCAGCGACCACGTCAGTAGCCCCAGCAAACAGCCATTAACATTGAGACATCATGATTCTTCGGTACATATTAATTACAGTTCGGTCTACCGCCATTGAAAGGGTTTCCCATGGCAAATGAGCTTCGGTTTTTGGTTGTTGATGATTTTTCCACCATGCGCCGGATTGTGCGTAATTTACTCAAGGAAAGTGGTTACACAGAGGCTGACGAGGCCGAAGATGGTGTTGTCGCCTTGCACAAATTGCGCAGCAGCAATTTTGATTTTGTCGTTAGCGACATCAATATGCCCAATATGAACGGTTTTCAGCTTCTGACAGAAATTAAGAAAGATGAAAAGCTCAAGCACATCCCCGTTTTAATGGTGACGGCCGAAGCTCGCAAAGAAGACATTGTCATGGCCGCGCAACAAGGTGCTGCAGGGTATATTGTCAAGCCTTTCACAAAAGCCACCCTTGAAGACAAAGTCAGCTTGATTCTCACCAAGTTGGGGTTGAAGTAATTACCATGCAAACCAATACGCCAGCCCCAACTGCAAGCACTGCAATGACGCCGGACGTGCATCAATCCATCGGGAAACTGACTCGTCAATTGCATGACGCGCTCAATGGACTTGGTCTTGCGGAGAAAGTCAAGGATTTAACGGGTGAGATTCCAGATGCTAAAAGTCGTCTCTCCTATATTGCCCGATTAACTGGAGAAGCGGCCGAAAAAGTGCTTAACCGGGTCGATCAGGCCAAGGCGCAGCATGATTACATCGCCACCGAAACACGGCGAATTGGCTCGCTGATCGTCAAGGACCCAGTGGCGGCAGTGGCCAAAGGTCACGTCATGAATTTCCTGACCGATGTCGAGCAATCGACCCAGCTTATTGATCAACACCTGACAGAAATCATGATGGCACAAGACTTCCATGACCTTACAGGTCAAGTCATTGCAAAAGTGATCAATCTTGTCGCTGACATTGAAGAGCAATTGGTTCAATTACTGATCCAAACAGCACCCGTTGATGCAGTTGTCAAAGCCCCAGTGCCTGAATATCAGCCTGTTTTATCAGGCCCAGCCATTAATCCAGAAGGAAACCCCGACGTTGTCACCGGCCAGTCTGAAGTTGACGACCTCTTGGCAAGTCTTGGTTTTTGAAGTGATTGGTTAAACGCCCGCTTATCGGCCTTTAGTTAGCAGGGCCCATCACGACAATGGGAGAAACTAAGCAGTCTCCCTACTATGGAATCAAGTCAGGATCGCAATTTACCGGCCTCAGCGCGAAAGCTTCAAAAAGCCCGCGATGACGGGCAAGTTGCACGTTCTCGAGATCTGACGCATTTGGCGGTGCTTGGAGCCGGCTCTTTGAGCTTGCTGACACTAGCGCCTCACATGTTTGACCTCTTAAAAACGCATCTGAGTCAACAACTCAAGTTCGATGCATCCTCCATCTCGCACCCAGAAAGCATGCTTGTACGACTACAAGATATGGTTTCTATTGGCCTGTTGGGGAGTGTTGTTTTTTCAGCCATCGTTACAGCGGTGGTAATCGTCAGTAGCATTGCTGTTGGTGGCTGGGTATCCAGCTTGAAACCAGTTATGCCCGACTTCAGTCGCCTGAATCCATTAACGGGCCTCGGAAGGATGTTTACCAAAGACAAACTGACTGACGTCATCAAGATGACTGTGATCACAGCCGTACTCATCGCACTGGCTGCAATGTATTTAAGCTCCAGCATCCACACCATCGCTACATTGGTTTTACAACCATCAAGTGCTGCTATTCGTCATTTAACTGAGTGGTTGACCTCGGGTATGAGTTTGTTACTGGTGGTGATATTGCTGCTTGCCATGGTGGACGTACCACTTCAGAGCTTCCTGCACAAGTCCAAAATGAAAATGTCTCAAGAAGAGGTCAAACAGGAGCACAAAGAATCCGATGGAAATCCGCAGATGAAAGGCAAGATGCGCCAGAGACAGCGTGAAATTTCTCAAGGCAACAGCATTGCAGCAGTACCCAAAGCTGATTTCATCCTGATGAATCCAACCCACTTTGCTGTGGCAATTAGATACGATGACAAGACCATGCGGGCGCCACAAGTAGTCTCCAAAGGAGCAGATTTACTGGCAATGAAAATCAGAGACATTGCCAAACAACACGCGATTCCAGTGCTTCAATCACCTATGCTGGCCCGTGCCTTGTATGCAAATGCAGAACTGGATCAGGATATTCCTGCAAGCTTGTACACGGCAGTAGCTCAGGTGTTGGCTTATATCTACAGACTCAAAGCAGCCATGCATGGAAATGGTCCCATGCCAGGCGAGCCACCCCAGCCGTTTGTCCCCCCTGAGCTGGACCCCTTCTCCAAGGTGATTACCAGTGAATCCATAACCACATCATGAATTCTCAAATCAAAATTTTGCAAAACTGGTTTGGTGGTAATTCAGCACTGATCAAGGGTGCCGCCGCACCGATGCTGGTCGTGGCCATACTGGCCATGATGGTATTACCAATGCCATCATGGATGCTAGACACCTTCTTCACGATCAATATATCCGTGGCCCTGATCGTCATGATGGTCGCCGCATACATGCTTCGTCCGCTCGACTTTGCATCCTTTCCTGCCGTGCTGCTGCTTACGACACTGATGCGTCTGTCGCTCAATGTAGCCTCCACTCGTGTAGTGCTTCTAGACGGCCATATGGGCCCGGGTGCAGCAGGCGCAGTGATTGAGGCCTTTGGTCACTTTCTTATTGGCGGTAATTTTGCGGTCGGACTTATTGTTTTCTCAATTTTGGTGGTCATCAATTTCGTAGTGGTCACAAAAGGTGCCGAGCGGATTGCCGAAGTTTCCGCACGCTTCGCGCTGGACGCAATGCCCGGCAAACAAATGGCCGTAGATGCGGATTTGAATGCCGGCCTGATTGATGAAAAGGAAGCTAAACGCCGCCGAGCAGAGGTATCAGAAGAAGCTGATTTTTTTGGTTCCATGGATGGAGCCTCCAAATTTGTCCGAGGTGATGCCGTCGCAGGCATTTTGATTCTTTTAATCAATATTTTTGGTGGCTTCATGGTCGGTGTACTGCAGCATGGCTTGAGTGCCTCTCAAGCTGCTGACACTTACATTTTGTTGGCTGTAGGTGACGCGTTGGTCGCACAAATCCCTGGATTGTTGATCTCGGTGGCTGCAGCCATGGTGGTGTCTCGCGTCGGGAAAGAGCAGGACTTAGGTCGTCAGATCGTTGAGCAGATGTTCATTTCCCCACGCGTCCTAGGAATTACTGCCTCCATCATGGGTATTCTTGGCATCATTCCTGGCATGCCACATGTAGTATTTATTTGTATTGCAGTGGTGCTCGGTTACTCAGCTTGGTTTCTTGCTCACAAACCTTTACCTGTTGACTCCGCATTGAGTGCGCCAGTGATTACTTCGGACGGCGAAGCAACCTGGGATGATCTGCAACCCGTTGATCAGTTGGGCCTTGAATTGGGATACAGGCTGATCGCACTGGTGGACAAAAACAGGCAAGGTGACCTGCTGACCCGAATCAAAGGTGTTCGACGCAAATTTGCCCAAGAAGTTGGCTTTCTCCCCCCCGCTGTGCACGTACGCGACAACCTGGAACTCAAACCCAGTGGTTATCGCATCACCTTGCGAGGTGTCATTGCAGGCGAAGGCGAAGCATTCCCAGGCATGTATCTGGCCATCAACCCAGGCGGAATTACAACCCCTCTGATCGGCACAGCCACTACAGATCCTGCTTTTGGATTACCCGCACACTGGATTGACGAACGCCAGAAGGAAGCCGCACAAATGGCTGGTTTTACGGTGGTTGATTCCGAGACTGTCATGGCCACACATTTGTCACACTTGATGCAAGTTCAGGCATCCAAATTATTGAGCAGAACAGAGACCCAACAGCTTGTTGAACATGTGAGCAAACTGGCTCCGAAATTGATTGAAGAAGTGGTTCCCAAAATGGTCCCCATTGCCGTATTCCAAAAAGTCCTGCAGTTGTTGCTCGATGAATCAGTGCACATTCGTGATATTCGCACCATCATCGAATCCCTGGCTGAACACGCAGGCACAGTGACGGATCCGGCAGAGTTGGCACGTCGCGTTCGAATTGCATTGTCTCCGGCCATCGTGCAGCAAATATATGGTCCCGCGCGTGAACTGAACGTTATCGCCATTGATCCGCCCCTTGAACGCCTTCTGGTTCAGGCGCTAGGCAATGCCAATGGGCCTGCGCTCGATCCTGGTGTAGCCGACATCTTTACCCGTACAGCCGCGGAAGTCGCACTCAAACAGGAAGAAATTGGCATTCCAGCCTGCCTGCTGGTGCCTGATCAAATTCGTAGTGCTATTGCGCGCTTGTTACGACGCGTAGCACCACGGCTTCAGGTACTCGCTCATAGCGAAATACCCGACTCCCACACCATCCGTATAGGTCCAATCCTTAGGGGCGCATTATGAATATTCAACGCTTTAGTGCACCAACTTCACGCGAAGCATTGGCCAAGGCACGGCTCGCTTTTGGCGAAGGTACCCTCATATTGTCAAATCGCCCAACAGCAATCGGCGTTGAGGTGGTTGCAACTGCAGAAGACACGCTGTCGGCACTTGATCGCTCAGAATCATTTGTAAATCGGACCAAGGATCAGGCTCCGCTGCGCCGCCAGCCAGCAGCAAGCTCCCCCGACTCCCGTAAACAGGTAGAAGATGATGCAACTCAACTAGCCATGAGCACACTGTCTTTTCAGGACTATGTCCGTGAAAGGATGCTGCGTCGCCGTCATGAAGCCATTGCAGGAAAATCTGAAACTGTTGTCGCAGAAGTAGCGGCAGAGCCCTACCGTCCAACCGAAACATCTCGCGCAACCCCCGTGCCACTTGAGACACGGATCCAACCCAAAACCGTTCCCGTGCGAACAACTTCAGCGCCAGTATTGATGCAGGCTCCTGCACCAGCGATATCTAAAGGCATTGTGGACGAGTTGCACGCCATGAAAGCCTTGATTGAAGACCGGTTCAACACGCTAACCTGGTTGGGGCAAGCACGCCAGCATCCGATTCAATCCAATTTGATGCTCAAATTGATTCGTGCTGGCTATTCACCCACATTGGCACGAACTATTCTGGAGCGGATGCCAGAAGAAATCGGCGCCGCAGAATCCGTGCGTTGGGTCATGGATGTCCTTGAGCGCAACCTCAAAACTGACGCAACGTCCCGACCTATGCATGAAGCAGGCGGAACATATGCGCTAGTGGGAGCCACCGGCGTTGGCAAAACAACGACAGCCGCCAAACTTGCCGGCTTGTGCGCTCGGGCACACGGTCCCAGCAGCGTTGGACTCATCACGCTAGATACATACCGGGTAGGCGCACATGAACAGCTGAGATCTTATGGACGCATGCTGGGCGTTGTGGCCCACTTAGCGCACGACCGTGCAGCCTTGCAAGACTTACTGAGCTTGCTGAGCAACAAAAAAATGGTCCTGATTGACACCACGGGCCTCGCGCCAAGCGACCCCCGTAAACGCGACATGCTGGACGTACTCAATTTGCCTGGCGTCAACCGTTTACTTGTGCTCAATGCAGGGGGACACGGCGACACACTTGATGATGTAGTCACCTCATTCAAGTCAACGGGAGTACAACAAGCCGTTTTATCCAAAATCGATGAGGCGGCCAAACTTGGCCCTGTTCTGGATGCTGCCATTCGCCATCAACTGGTCTTACGGGGCGTCACCATGGGACAAAAAGTCCCTGAAGACTGGGAAGCTGCCGACGCTGCAAAATTAATTCGCCAGTCCATGCGTTCGCCTTCTAAATCTGCATTCGATCCAACGTCTGCAGATTTGGGTTTCTTTTTTACACAGTCCTCGTCATCGCATACAGGAAGACTTGATGCTTGAAACTTGCACCAACCAAGCGGCAGGGTTGCAAAGTATTGCGTTGCAAACAGCGCCTCGGGTTATTGCAATGGCCTGCCACGGAAACCAGCAAGGCGAGCTCCCTTTGCTTTGGAGCTTATGCTCCACGTTGGTCGGTTTTGGATACCCTGTTGCTGTCCTTGACGCAACCACATCCGAATCCGACAGCAACCCAGGACTCGAACAACTGCTGGATGACGCCTATGCAAAAAGTGACGAAGATCGAGTGCCCACTTCCTGGTCTGTCATACCCGCTGCATTTGGACTGCAAAGGCTATGTGTTCAGCACGCTGAACATGGACATGCTATGTACCCATTGAGCGACTTATTTCAAAAATTTGGAGTCATTGTCATCTACGCCCGCGCAGACGTATTAACTTGCCTGCTTGCAGGCAGTGGCATTGAGCCATTGCTCACCGTATCCCCTGTCAAAATGTCATCAGTGACGGCTTATCAAGCACTTAAAGAAATGTTGCTAAGCGCAAAACTCCGACCTACAGTTGCAAATATTGCTAACGAACAAAATGCGACAGATCCTATGGCAACGCATTCACCAGTAAAAAATTTGCAGGAATGTGCCATGTCTTTTTTGGACTATCGGCTTGATTCGCTGACCATCAGGGCGATGCGGCAACAAGAATGTCGCTCTGACGACATAAAACAGTTAGCCCTGCGACTTCTGGAAAATGCAATGCCACTTCACCGCCATCATTTTGTGGGGAATCATTGATGTACACCGCTAATGGTCAATTGAACCGCAACGACATGATCAAACAGTATCAACCGTTAGTGCGTCGCCTTGCCCACCACATGATGGCCAAGTTACCCGCCAACGTTCAGGTTGATGATTTGATTCAAGTTGGTCTAATCGGCTTAGCCGATGCACTAACCCGCTACGAAGTAGCACAAGGTGTTCAGTTCGAAACTTTCGCGACTCAGCGCATTCGTGGCGCCATGCTTGATGAACTGCGCGGCAACGACTGGATGTCTCGCGGATCACGCAAGAGCCAAAAAGAAATTGAACAGTCTCTGCGGCGTCTTGAGCATAAATTGGGCCGCTCTCCGCTGGAAAGCGAAATTGCAGCCGACTTGGGGCTTAGCCTTGCAGATTACCAAGCCCTGCTTGGAAAAGTTCGGGGAACTCAACTTGTTTACCTTGAAGACATGGCCCGAGCTAACGAAGACGATGACAACTTCCTGGACCGACACGTAGGAGACACCGAAGCGGACCCATTGAATATATTGCGCGACCAGCGTTTAAAACAGGCTTTGGTGGCGGCCATCAAGAACTTGCCGGAGCGCGAACAGTTCATCATGAGCATGTACTATGAGCAGGATATGAACCTCAAAGAAATTGCAGCGGTTCTGGATGTAACAGAGTCACGCATTTGTCAGTTGCACAGCCAATCAATTGCACGCCTACGTGCCAAGATGAGATCACACTGATTGCCACAAAATCATCAGCGGCAAAGTAGGTGTTTCATTACATTTTGGTAGATCCGACCTTAATAAGCTAAAACAGAAGCTGGCCTTACGCGGCCAGATATTTGAATGTTCCAGATTGCTTGCCTGCACTCCCGTAGGGTCCGGCCGCTTTTGCATAGGTACTTTCAGAAGTGGCTGGAACAACAGCATTCAAGGCCATTTCAACCAATGCTGTTCGGCGGATCAGGCTTTCTCTTTGAGCTGCCATACCAACTGCTATTTTCCCCAAGCGCAACTTCAAATCTTTATTTTTACGATCAATAGAGGAAAGTTGACTCACAAACGCGGAGCAATCGGCCGATGCTTGTCGCATCAACTCACTTGCAGCCATTAATGCAACCGGTTCACCACTCACAAGCGCAACAGACACATTATTGAAACAGTGTTCAATCTCAACCAAAGCGTTCTCTATGTGGGCAGGAAGCATATTTTTTGATTCCAAATCAATAAATATTACGAACTCAACTTTGATGATTATTGAGCATCTCTTGCGCGTTGCTTAGCAACTTGTCAGCGATGGCTTCAGGGTTTACCACGTAAGTTCCCTTTTGTATGGCTGATCGAACCGCGTTGACTTTCCCCATATCAACGTCCGCAACATCACCAGACTTGGCTGCACTCAGCGATCTTGCCAAAGTCGACACAGTTACCGCAACCCCAGCAGACTGGGCACTTTTTGCTGCAGTGGTACTTGCAGTCGAACTCGCACCCTGCCCGACCTTTGAAGTCGTAGACTGAGCGGTCATATTGACCGGGATCGAATTGTCTGAAGGTTGACCTATTTTCATCGTAATCTCCAAAACCACTGCAAATGTAGCCTCGTATGATCACTATCGACCAAATTCTGGCTGGCTTTAGCTTTTTTTGATTCCGATTGAAAAGACTCAAATCTGAACAAGTCAAATTTCCAGCTGCACCGTTCGATTATCAAGTACAACGCCCATCATCACGCGTCCGCTATCCATTCTGACGCGTGCCGACTGTCCAATGACGCCTGCTGACAAAGCTTGCCCGTCGGATGTTATCTGAAAACCAGCACCTTGAGCGACAACACGAACCTGCGCCCCAGCCTGAAAAACCTGCGCGGGTTTGATCATCGCCTGCCGCAAGGCCTGTCCGGTGGTGAGCGCTCTTGATGCCACCTGTCCAACCCATTGCGCAGGACTCGCGACGATAGGGCTGCTATCCTCTGCCCAGTCAACATCCGCCTCCATGGCATCGGCTTCCCGCAGCACAGCCCCAGGAATGACGTCTCCTTTAATTACCCAAGCAGGACCAAAAGCTTTGATGGTCACAGGCAGGAAAACATTCCACTTGGTACTCCCCTCAAGACAACGTAGCCCCAAACGGGTTTTACCCCATAGACGAGAACCTGCCGGGATATAGGGATCAACCCGCGAGCAGGGAGCCAGGTGAAGCCGACTATCGAGCTCACCAACGCTGACTTCCATGCGAAGTGGAGTCACGCCCGCAGGACGAACTGTCGAAATCGCTTTATCCAGCCACCGTTGCGTCGCTTCAATGAACTCAGGCTTACCAGACGGTGTCTGTGCATGTGCAACCGGGAACACCCCCATCATGAAAACAACAGCAACGGACCGTGCCAATGTTCTATTCATCGGTCGTTGGATGCCAGGTAATTTATTAAACATAACCGCCTTCAAGACTCATATCACCAAATATAAGCATCCCCGATATTGCAAAAGACTTAAGTAAGGCAGCTTTCCCCCTGTTATTCAAGCCTTCTGGAATTTAAGTAATTCCCATAATTGTCGCCATCGAAGCCTATTGCCATCGCCGTAGGGACAGATAACCAAAAGTTGAGGTATTTCATGTTTGCAAATATGACCAGTGGTTTGGACTTCCAGTCGAAGGCCCTGGTGCTGCGCGCCGAGCGTCAGCGCATGATTGCCAGCAACATTGCCAACGCAGACACCCCTGGTTATGTAGCCAGAGACCTCAATTTCAAAGAAGCCATGAACAATGCCGTTGGCGGCGGTTTGACAAGTGCATTAAGCGCCATCAGCCCGCAAAGTAGCAGCAGCGACGGCACCTCCAATACCAGACATATTCCTTTGCCTAGCGGGTCCATTGGGACCTTGGGCAACGGCTCCAGTTTGGCTTATACAGCACAAAGCCAACCCAGTCTTGATGGCAACAGCGTTGACCTGGACAGAGAACGCGCCAACTTTGTGGACAACTCGGTTCGGTACGAAGCGACCCTTCGTTTTATCAATAGCCAGTCCAAAACCATTTTGAGCGCTATTCAAGGTCAGTAGCCAAACCAAGCCTGAGGAAACGCTTTATGTCCATGTTTTCCATCTTCAATGTTTCTGGCAGCGCCATCAGCGCCCAGTCACAGCGTCTCAATGTCGTGGCCAGCAACTTGGCCAACGCCGACGCCGTAGCCGGCCCTGATGGGCAAGGCTACAAAGGCCGCCAAGTGGTGTTTGAAACAACACCCATGGGTTCAGATGCATCCTCAGGCGTACGCGTTGCTGCCATCAAGGAAAGCAATGAGCCTTTGCGAAAAGTGCACAACCCCAGCCATCCTTCAGCAGATGCTGATGGGTATGTCACCCAATCCAACGTCAATCCTGTGGAAGAAATGGTCAACATGATTTCAGCATCTCGTTCATATCAAAACAATGTCGAGGTCATGAATACAGCCAAAACACTGCTCCTCAAAACCCTGCAAATGGGTCAATAACACGCAAGGACATCATCATGCTTTCTGCTACAACAACACCCACAACTGCTGCATCAACCATCGCCGCCAGTACAGCGGCAGCCAGCTCATCAACCACAGCCACGAACACATCTTCACAGGCGAATTTTCTAAAGCTGTTGGTTGCTCAGTTGAACAATCAGGATCCGATGAATCCAATGGACAACGCGCAAATGACCAGCCAGCTGGCACAGATCAACACCGTTACCGGCATTCAGCAGGTCAACGACACATTGAAAAGCATGGCAACACAATTTACCTCCATGCAGGTGCTGCAAGGCTCCTCCATGGTGGGACACAAAGTATTGGTCGCCAGCAACACCTTGTCGATCAACGCCAACGTGGCCAGCGGTGCTATCGATTTAAGTGGCAATGCGGACTCGGTCAAAGTGGACATCATGTCGGCAGGTGGGCAAGTTTTGCAATCCGTTGATTTGGGAGCCCAGACCGCAGGGCGAGTGTCATTCAATCTGGACGCATCGGCCTATAGCGCGTCCGCCCCCGTCAGCTATAAAGTCACCGCCACGCAGGCGGGTCAAGCCGTCACCAGCACATCCTTGGCACAAGACACTGTCGTCTCCGTTGGCAGTGACAACGGCGCCATGACGGTGCAATTGCAAGGCCGCGCTGCCGTGGCCTATGACAGCGTCAAGGCCATTCTCTAGAACACCGCATACATCCAAAGGAACCATCATGTCATTTCAATCTGCTCTTTCTGGTTTGAATGCGGCCACCCGCAGCCTCGACGTCATTGGCAATAACATTGCCAATGCCAACACCATTGGCATGAAGACGTCACGCACTGAATTCGCGGACTTGGTATCCTCCTCGCTGGGAGCGGGTGGGGGTGGCGGCGCAGGTCTGGGAGTGGACGTTGCAGCGGTCTCTCAAACTTTCTCTCAGGGCAACATCAACGTCACCGGAAACGACCTGGATGTTGCCATCAACGGCGGTGGTTTTTTTGAATTAAAAATGCCGGACAAATCCATTGCCTACACACGCGATGGCGAATTCAAACTGGACAAACTCGGCAATATCGTGACCAATGGCGGCGCCAATGTCATGGGTTACCCCACGGACCTCTTAGGCAACCCGACCAGCACCGCGGCAGCACCACTGCAGCTCCCCACCAACGCCCCAATCCCCGCCAAAAAGACAGCCAATATCGCAGCAGGGCTCAATCTGGACGCTCGTGCAACCATTGTGACGCCTCCTGTCAGCCCCATTGCCACCACTTCCGGTACTTCTCTCACTGCTTATGACTCGCAGGGCGTAGCCATGCCAGTGAATCTTTATTTCAGCAAGGTGACGCCCACGACGGCGGGTACAGATGAGTGGGCGGTTTACCAGGACCCTGCCGGTTCCCCGATCGGAAATATGGTGTTCAACGCCAGCGGTACGTTGACGAGTTCGACGGTGAGCACCGTCACCCTGACACCCTCGTCGCCCAGCGTAGTCCCCGCCTTTACCGCCAATCTGGATGTCAGCAAAGTCACCCAATATGGATCCTCTTTTGCCGTCTCCAACCTGACCCAGGACGGCTACGCGCCGGGTGAATTGATCGGCCTCAAAATTGGAAAAACAGGCGTCATTACAGCAAACTACTCCAACGGACAAACACAGGCCGCAGGCCAAGTCGCATTGGCCGACTTTCGCAATGTGCAAGGCCTTGCCCCATCCGGCGGCAATAACTGGATTGAAACATTTGCGTCTGGCCAACCGGTCCAGGGCACCCCTGGCGCAGGAAAGTTTGGCTCACTTAGCGCCGGGGCCGTCGAAGGATCCACGATTGATTTGACCGCCGAACTGGTCAACATGATGACCGCGCAGCGCGCCTATCAAGCCAATGCGCAAACGATCAAAACACAGGACCAGATCATGACCACACTGGTCAATCTGCGCTGATTGATTGACATCGTCAACCCGAGACTGAACAGGACCCGACATGGACCATCTCATCTACACCGCAATGACAGGCGCAAATGCGGCTGCACAGCGACAAGCCGTCCTGTCCAACAACCTCGCCAACACCTCCACCAATGGCTTTCGGGCCGAGTTATCCACCTACCGTGCCGTCCCCATCCTTGGTGATGGCGCCTCCACGAGAGTGCTCGCGCTTGAAGCCACGCCGGGACATCTGGAAACGCCGGGACCTGCTCAACATACAGGCCGCAGTCTTGACGCCATGGCCACCGGAAACTCATGGTTCGCGGTGCAGGCGCTCGATGGCACCGAGTCCTACACCCGCAACGGTTCATTTGAAATCGCCAATGACGGAACACTCAAGACCAGCGGTGGGCTGACCGTGTTGAATGACGGCGGCTCCCCCATCACGGTGCCGACCGGTGCAGACGTTTCCATTGGGGTTGACGGCAACCTGAGTGCCAAGGTAGGCAACCAGCCACCTACAGGCATCGGTCGCCTGAAACTGATTACCCCCACTGCGGACGACCCGCTCAAACGCGGGACTGACGGCCTGTTTCGGACTGCCTCTGGCGACCCTCTGCCCAGCGACACCAATGCACGCGTTGAGATTGGAACCCTGGAGGGCTCCAATGTGAACGCCATTGAAACCATGGTCGGCATGATCGCCACAGCACGCCAGTTTGAGACTCAAATGCGCCTGCTGCAAACCGCCGAGTCCAATGAAAAATCTGCCGACCAACTGCTGAGTGTGCAATAAGCCACCTGAACCACCGAGGACACCATCATGATCAACTCCCTCTGGATCTCCAAAACCGGCATGGAAGCCCAGCAAATGCAGCTGGACGTGATTACCAACAATCTGGCCAATTCATCCACCAACGGGTTCAAACGAGCCAACGCGGTGTTTGAAGACCTGATGTACCAAAACCTGCGCCAAGCGGGCTCCAACAGCACCGAGCAATCCCAGCTCCCGACCGGTTTGCAGGTCGGTCTGGGTGTGCGTACGGTGGCCACCAGTCGATCATTTTCACAAGGCGCGCTGCAGCAATCGGGCAACAAGCTCGATGTCGCGGTGCAAGGCAATGGTTTCTTTCAGGTCACCATGCCAGACGGAACCACCAACTACACCCGTGACGGCGCCTTCCAGGTTGATTCACAAGGTCGTTTGGTCACCGCCACCGGACTGCCGATTGCCAATGGCGTGACGGTTCCCGCAAACGCTACGAGTGTTGCCATTGCAGGCGATGGCACCGTCACCGCCACGATTCCGGGAAACACGACGCCACAATCGATCGGCACCATCACGCTGGCCAGTTTTATCAATCCGGCAGGCCTGGACCCCAAGGGGCAAAACCTGTATGCGGAAACGCCCGCCTCGGGCCAACCCAACAGTGGTACGCCTGGTGCCAACGGACTGGGCTCGTTGATGCAGGGTTATGTGGAAACATCCAATGTCAACGTGGTTCAGGAGCTGGTCACGATGATCCAGACCCAACGCGCCTATGAAATGAACTCCAAAGCCATTCAAACCTCGGACCAGATGCTTCAAAAACTGGGGCAACTGTGACCTCATCATGAAAAAAATTGCCTCAAACATGCTTCAGTTTGGACAGGCACTTCGCGGGTGCGCCTTGGCACTGGGCGCAGGTCTGATGTGCGTTGGCTGTCAGTCATTGCCCAAACCCGTCAAAGTCGATTTTGCAGAACCCACAACGGCTGTACAGCCTGCCCCCCCAACACACATCGCACAGCGCCCCAACTCAGGCAGCATCTTTCAGAAGGTCAGCTACCGCCCGGCCTTTGAAGACCCCAGGGCCCGCGCCATTGGTGACCTGATCACGATTGTGATCGTTGAAACGGTCACGGCCAGCCAAGTCTCACAATCAACCGCCAATCGCACGACGTCCGGCTCTGCCGGCATCTCTGCATTCACGCTCCCTTATGTGTCAGACGTCACACCGATCTCCGACCTGACCAAGTTGAACATCGGGACCGCATCCGCCAATGATTTCTCCGGCAAGGGCGGCACATCAAGCGCCAATACCTTTACCGGCACGATCACCGCCACCGTGGTGGACGTTCTCCCCAACGGCCATTTGGTCGTCACCGGCGAGAAACAAATTGGGGTCAATCAGAACGTGGACGTTTTGCGCTTCTCAGGCACCATCGATCCCACCCTGGTGCAACCAGGCAATCTGGTCAACTCGACACAAGTGGCCAACGCACGCATCGAGTCAAAAGGTCGGGGAGCCCAGGCAGAAGCGCAAACAGTTGGCTGGTTATCCCGGTTCTTTTTCAGCTTTCTACCTTTCTAAAGCTCGTGAGAATAGTGCCGAGGGGTAATCAACCATGCACACTATTCACACACCACGCAAGACCCGCCATTTATGGCCACTGGCAGCGCTTTGGCTGCTTGCCAGTGTTTTTGTGGTCGATGCAGCCCATGCAGGACGCATCAAGGAAGTGGCGGCCATTGAAGGGGTTCGCAGCAATCAGCTGACCGGGTTTGGTTTGGTCGTCGGCCTTGACGGCACGGGCGACCAGACCACTCAAATGCCTTACACCTCACAAGGCATTACCAACTACCTGAAGCAACTCGGCATCACACTGCCTGCAGCTTCCATATCGGCACTGCAACTCAAAAATGTAGCGGCTGTTTTGGTCACCGCTGAACTTCCGGCTTTTGCCCGACCTGGCCAGGCCCTGGATATCAACGTATCCTCCATCGGCAATGCCAAATCAATCAAGGGCGGCACGCTGATCGCGACCCCCCTCAAAGGCGCCGACGGCGAGGTTTACGCCATGGCACAGGGCAACCTGATCGTGGCCGGTGCAGGCGCCTCAGGCGGGGGCAGCAAGGTTCAAATCAACCACCTCAGTGCAGGCCGGATTCCCAATGGTGCACAAGTCGAGCGGGTGGTCCTAACGCCTTTGCAAGAAGGCAACAGCATCAACCTGGGGCTCGAAGCCTCTGATTTCCAGACCGCTCGGCATGTTGCCCAAGCCATCAACAAACGCTTTGGCGACAGCACCGCCAAAGCCCTTGATGGACGCACCGTCAAAGTCATCGCCCCTACCGACCCTGACGCCCGCGTGTCATTCATTGCCGAAATGGAAGAACTCCAACTGGAGTCATCATCACCTTCGGCCAAAGTCGTCATCAACTCCCGCACCGGGTCCATCGTCCTCAACGGGGCCGTGACGCTGGGCTCGTGCGCCATCGCACACGGAAACCTGTCAGTCAGCATCACCACCACCCCGATGATCAGCCAGCCCAATGCCATGTCTGGCGGGCAAACCGTGGTGGCCGAGAAGAGCAACATCCAGATCCGGCAAGAGCCTGGCATGTTGATCCAGCTGCCCCCATCAAACCAACTGTCAGAGGTTGTACGCGCCCTCAATGCACTGGGCGCCACGCCGCAAGACCTGTTGGCCATTTTACAAGCCATCAAGGCAGCAGGCGCGCTTAATGCGGAGCTGGAGGTCATCTAAATGAGCTTCGGTCAAACATCATCCACCTCCGGCGCACTGGCGGCAGATGCTCGCTCACTGAGCAACCTGAAAATGCAGGCCGGGCAAAAAAATTCGCCCGAAGCCATTCGCGAAACCGCCAAACAGTTCGAGTCCCTGTTCATGCGCGAGCTCGTCAAAAGCATGCGCGAAGCCACCATGAAATCAGGCATGAACGACAGCCCTGCGGGGGACTTGGGCACCGATCTGCTGGACCAACAGTTTGCCGTTCAAATGTCCGGCAAGCCCGGTGGCCTCTCGGACCTGATCGCCGCCCAATTGACGAGACAAATGGGTGGCACCGAGGCGGACGGCACCGGGGTCAATAAAAAAACAAGCACCAGTGCGTTAGGCAAGGCCTCCGCCCTGGCCGCCTACGGCGCCAACTCGGCAACCAGCAAGAATGCGCCGACGCTCAGTCAAAGCAACTTTGTCCAGCGTCATACCGATGCCGCGATCAAAGTAGAAAAAGCGACCGGCATCCCCGCCAGCTTCATGGTGGGACAGGCCGGCCACGAGACCGGCTGGGGCAAACACGAAATCAAAATGAAAGGCGGCGCGCCTTCCTACAACCTGTTTGGCATCAAGGCAGGCTCAGGCTGGACCGGCAAAGTCGCGGAAGTGACCACCACGGAATACGTCAACGGCGAAGCCAAAAAGACCGTCGCCAAGTTCCGCGCCTATGACTCCTATGAGTCTTCATTTCGCGACTACGCCCGGCTTATTACCCAGACACCGCGTTATGCACAAGCCAGTCAGCAAACCGGCTCGGCGCAAGCCTTTGCGTCAGGCCTGCAAAAAGCGGGCTACGCCACCGATCCGAATTACGCCTCCAAACTGGGCAATGCCATCAACGTCGCGCAGCGCCTGCAACGCGCCCAAGTTGTGGCCCAAAGTGTATGAGCGACTTACTCAACATCGGCACCCGTGCCCTGGTCGCCAATCAGATCGCACTGCAGACGACCGGCAACAACATTGCCAACGTCAACACAGCGGGCTATTCGCGCCAATCGGTGTCGCTCAAGACCGTACAAGGCCAATTCACCGGCGGCGGATACATTGGCAATGGCGTAGGCGTTGAGACGATCCAGCGCAACTACAGCGCTTTCCTGACGCGCCAGTCCACCATGGCCAGCGCCACCAGCTCTGCCGACGCCACGCGGTCTGACTATTTAACCCAGCTTCAGAACATCTTTCCGGGCGGCAATGCCGGACTGGGCGCATCGATCTCTGACATGCTGAATTCATTTTCAGATGTCGCCAATGCACCGACCGATCTGACGGCACGCACGGTGGCACTCACCCGTGTGGATGAAACCGCTGCGCGGGTACGTTCCGCCTCCCAGAGTCTGGATGACTTGCAGCAAGGGGTGACACAAGCTCTGGGCCAAAAGGTGGTCACCATCAACAGTCTGGCCCAGAGTATTGCCGACGTGAACGGCCAAATCGCGCTGGCGCAAGGCGCCGGGCAACCCCCCAATGACCTGCTGGACAAACGCGACCAACTGGTGCGAAACCTGAACCAGTATGTGCAGACCAGCTCCATCGCCGCTGATGACGGCTCCGTGGGCATTTTCATTGGTGGCAGCCAGGCCCTGGTCCTTGGCACCGCAGTCTCCAAACTCTCGATCCAGCCCAATGACGGCACCTTCGGGGACACCTCCAAAAGCAAGCTCGTGCTGGACCGTAACGGCGCGTCCGTCACGATGGACGAAAACACCCTGGGTGGCGGTGAAGTGTCAGGCTTGCTGCGATTCCAGAACAATGACATGGTTGAAGGGCGCAACCTGCTGGGGCGGCTCTCTACGGCGATCAACACGTCCATGAACAACCAGCACAAGCTGGGCCTGGACCTTGATGGCAACCAGGGCGGCAACCTGTTCACGCCTTTGGCGTTTACCAACAAAAACGTGCTGCCTGCCGTGGCCAACACCAGCTCGGCCTCGCTCGCCCTGTCCATCAACGACACCACCAAACTCATTGCCTCCGATTACGAAGTGGATTTCAACTCGGCCACCACCGGCACCATTACCCGGCGTTCGGATGGCGTGGTCACGACGTTTGACTCCACTGCAACCAACCCCGTTGTGCTTGACGGACTCAATATTGCCCTGTCCGGCGCTGCCAATGCTGGCGACAAATTCCTGATCAAACCCTTCAACACTTCGGCCAACAACCTCACCAGCGCCTTCTCATCGCCCCGCGCCCTGGCGGTAGCCAGCCCGGTCGCGGGCAGCGCCGGGGTTACCAATCAGGGCTCGATGCAACTGGTCAACCTGACGGCAAGGTCAGTGCCTGCCCCGGCGGCGGTCACGCTGAGTTTCGATGGCACGGGCAATTACACCCGGTCTGACACGGGGGCCACAACTTACCCCTACACCCCCGGGCAGGTCATTGAGTACGACACCACGACACCGGGTGCCACCGGCTGGTCTCTCACGCTCAACGGAGCGCCCAAAGCGGGCGACACCTTCACCGTGCAAGCCCAACCTGCGGCTAACAGCAAACTCAACGCTGGCAACGCCATGGCCTTGGCGGGTCTGCGGGATGCCACCATGTTTGACGGCGGCCCAATGACCGACGGCTATGCCGGAATGATCGCGCAAATTGGCACACGCACCCAAAGTGCCATCAATGCCGCCACGGTCTCAAAATCGATTGCCACCAACCTGGAAACCGCACGCACCGGCGTTGCCGGGGTCAATCTGGACGAAGAGGCGGCCAAGCTGCTGCAATACCAGCAGGCCTACCAGGGCGCTGCCAAAATGATCCAGATTGCACAAACCATTTTCACGTCCCTGATGTCAAGCCTGGGCGCCTGAGGCGCCGCCCCATTGCAGGAATAACGATCATGACCACTTCATTGACCCGACTGGCCTCTGCCAACACCTACGACACCGCGCTCACCAACCTGAACAATCGGCAATCCAACCTGTCGAACTTGCAGAGCAGTCTTACCTCCGGCAAAAAAATCACGGTCGCCAGCGACGACCCCACCGGCGCCGCGCAAGCCGAGCGGGCCCTCACCCGCATCAGCCGAATTGCCACGGACCAACGCGCACTGGAGTCGCAGCGCAACTCCATCACCCAGGCGGAAAGCACGCTGGGCGACGTTACCAGTGCCCTGCAAAACTTCCGCGATCTGGTGGTGAGTGCCGGCAACGGCACCTTCTCGGCAGCCGAGCGCACCACCGTGGCAGTACAACTGACCGGCTTGCGCGACCAGATTCTGGCCCTGTCCAACAAAACAGACTCCAACGGGCAACCCCTGTTTGGGGCGCTGGGCAGCGCCGCCAAACCGTTTACCGGGCCGCAATCGACGACGCAAGACTACACGTTCCAGGGCCTGCCCGGTCAAACCAGCAGCAGTGAAAACTCCATTCCCACGACATTGAACGGCGACAGCGCCTTCATGCTCCAGGAAAACAGGGATGGCGCCTACAACGTCAGCATGAGCACCATCCCCACCACGCGGCAACTGCAAACCAGCACCGTATCCGCCAACCCGCCCGGCACGCCAGTCGCCGGGGCCTCTTACGCCATCAGCATTGACTCGCTGGACACGACCACAACGCCCGGCACCACCACGGCCGCCTACACCGTGACCGAGAGTCCTTCGGGCACCACCTACGCGGGATCGGGCAGCTACGCCACCGGCAAACCGGCGAGCATTACCGTGACGGAAATGCCCGGACTCTCGCTCACCATCACCGGCGCCCCGGCCGTTGGCGACACCGTCAATGTCAAGCCCACCACCAGTCTTTTCAGTGTGCTGGACAACGCCATCCGCGATATTGGCAGTGCCGCCAACGCCAATGCGGCCACGCAAGCCGTCACCCAAGCGCTGGGCAACATCGACATTGGCATGAGCCGCGTCTCGGCGGTACGCGGCCAGGCGGGCGACCTGCTCAACCGTGCCGACGTCATTACCGCCGACAACTCGAACAAGTCGATCCAGCGCGAAGCCGACCGCTCCCGCGCCGAAGATCTCGACATGACCAAGGGCATCTCGGACTTCTCGATTGCGCAAACCGGCTACCAGGCGGCCCTGCAGTCCTACGCGCAAATCCAGAAACTATCCCTCTTCAACTACATTGGTTGACACCATGGCTCATACCGTCCTTGGCAGCGTCTCGCTGGGCTATCAACTGCTGTGGAGCCAGTTGCGCGCCGTGCGTGGCGTGCAGTTGTTCGTCGGCATCGACGACACCCAGGCGGTGGACGCGCTGCATTTTTTGAATGCGATCAATGAACTCTGGTCGGACCAGGCGCCGACCTTGCTGCTGTCGTTTCAATCGAACCGCTTGCTGAGTGACATTCTTGACCACGCCCCGGCCAGCAGCCGCTGGTATGAAGTGCATGAATCGCAGCTGCACGACCCGGCCATGGTCAGCCGCGTGCACAAAGCGTTTCAACGTGGCCTTAAATTGATCTGGCGCGGCGAGCCCGGCTCGCGCCCCGGCGCGGCGCTGGCCCCCTGTTTTTTGCGCACCGTCATCAGCTTGACTGCCGAAGAGGCGCTGGCAGGCTTACGCGTGTCCCTGCGCAAGCACAACGATGCCGACAGCACCCGCCCATACCGGGTCGTCAGCCCGGTGCTGGCCAATCAGATTTACGAATCAGTGGCCAGTTGGGTGCTCACCGAACATTGCCTGGACCAGCAAAACGCCTGGGCCGTGGCCGGCTGGCCCGTAGAGGACGTGTTGCACGGCTATCGTCACCAGCGGATTAAACCCGGACACCGCGCCGTTGTGGCCCTGATCGAGGCCATCGATGGCGATGAATCGGTCGATCAAATTGAGAAAATTCTCAGCGAAGAACCCATCCTGGCCTACCGGTTCCTGCGCTTTGCCAACTCGGCCAGCCTGAGCCTGCGCACCGAGGTTGAATCCATCCGCCAGGGACTGATCGTGCTGGGGGTTTCGGTCATCCGGGCCTGGCTGCTGGAGCAATTGCCCAATGCCGCCAGCGACCTGAACCTGCACCCCGTGCGCGCAGCGATGGTGATCCGCGCCCGCCTGATGGAGCAGATTCTGGACGCCGGTAACAGCGACGATTTGCGCCGCGAAGTCTATATGTGCGGCCTGCTGTCGCAGATGGACCTGCTGCTGGGCGAGCCCCTGAATGAGTCGCTGGCGCGGCTGCGCATGTCCGAGCGCATTAGCGCCGCCATCCTGAATCACTCGGGGCCCTACATGCCCAGTTTGGACATGGCCTCGGCGCTGGAGTCGCCCCAGACCCACGCCACCCGCGTGCTCTGCGATAGCCACCAGATGGACATGGAAGAAGTCAACCGGGCCTTGCTGCGAACCCTCTCGCAAATCCGTCCTCATCCAGTCAAGGGTTTGCTACTGGTTTAATTCCATTCCCAAATCATCCGTGTCGTTGTTGCTTCGCCTTGTCGTACGTCCGTACTGCCTGCGGCTTCGCGTCTAGACACGACTGATTTGGAAACGGAATTAGCGCCCCGGCCTCACATTTCCCCGCGCATTTTTGAGAATACCTGCCAGAACGCAGCGTCCTGCGTCGTCGCAAAGTTGATGCGCATCAGCGTGCTGGGCTGCCGACTGGCATGAAACAAGGCGCCCGGCGCCAGCAGGTAACCCACATCGAGCATGCGCTGCGCCAGCGCATCTGTGTCCACGCCGGTTTCCACCCAGCCGAACAAACCTGCGGGTGGCGCAGCAAAACTGCAACCCGCCGCCAGCGCCAACTTGACGCTGCGGGCGCGGGCCAAATCCAGCCGGGTGCGAATGCGCTCGGCGTGGCGGCGCAACTGGCCTTGGTCAATGCACCAGGCCAACGCTTTTTCCAGCAAAGCGGGTGTGGTCAGCGTCGCCAGCAACTTGGTGTCGAGCAAGCGCTCGTACAGCGCGGGCGGCGCCGCCATGAAGCCGACCCGCCAGCCCGGCGCCAAAATTTTGGCGAAACCGCTGACGTAAATCGTGCGCTGCAGCCCGTCCAGCGCACACAGACGGGTGGCGTGCTCGGGCGCGAGGTGGCTGTAGGTGTCGTCTTCAACGATATGGAAATTGTGTTGATTGGCCAGTTGCAGCACCCGGTGCGCGCTGCCCGGCGTGAGGCAATAACCCGTGGGGTTGTGGAACACGCTCACGCTCACAAACAGCTTCGGGCTGTGCAGCTCGCAGTAGCGCGCCATCACCTCCAGATCCGGCCCGTCGGCCCGGCGTGGCACCGGCAAAATCCGCATGCCCAGGGCATCGAGCCGCGCAAATTCGATCGACCAGCCGGGCTCCTCCACCATCACATAGTCCCCCGCGCGCAGCAGCGTGCGGCTCACGATGTCCAGCGCGTGGGTGGCGCCGACCGTGGTGATGATCTGCTCCGGGCTCGCATGCACGTTCACGTTATTGAGCTTTTGCGACAGGGCCTGACGCAAACCGCTGTCCCCGGCTGGCTCCCCATATTGCAGGGACAAGGCCGTCAACTGCTTCGTGCTGGTGACGCGGCGCACGGCGGCAGGCATGAAGCTGGTTTCCAGCCAGTCCGCAGGAAACACCCCCATGCCGGGCTGGGGCTTGTCGCTGCTGCGGTGGAACATGCCACGAATCAGCGCGGTGGCGTTCACCGGCACATGCTGCGCCTGAAAACCGCCATTAGCTGGCGGTCCCGGTTCACAACTTGCTATTAAATTAGTAGCTGCTTGCGCAATAGATTCGGGGGCTAGAGCCCTATTTCTTACAAAGAATCCGCGGTTTCGGCGGGCCTCCACCAGCCCCTGCGCCTGCAACTGGTCATAGGCCGCCACCACGGTGGACGGACTCACGCCCTGCTGCTGGGCACACAGCCGCACCGACGGCAAGCGCGTGCCCGGCGCCAGTAAGTGGGTGCTAATACGCTCGGCAAAGCGCGTGGCCAATTGCTCGGTGAGCGATTGCGAGGCCGTTTTCATCAACATGGAAATCCTTGCGCATCATCTGTGCTGCCCATATCAGCCATACAGATTGGTAAATTGTCTTAAAAACTGTACTACAAGTGTATTACCATGATCGATAAAGTCAAACACATCACTTTTCGGGAATTTCATGAAAACCATTGGACTGATCGGCGGCATGAGCTGGGAATCGACCGCCCCCTACTACCGGGAAATCAACCAGACCATCCGGGAGCAACTCGGTGGCCTGCACTCGGCAAAAATCATTTTGTACAGCGTCGATTTTCATGAGATCGTGCAACTCCAGCGCGCCAATCAGTGGGCACAAGCAGGCGCCAAGCTGGCCGAGGTGGCGCAAATCCTGGAGCGCGCTGGCGCCGACGCACTGGTGCTGTGTACCAACACCATACACACCGTGGCTGAAACCATCGAGGCGGCGGTGCGCATTCCGCTGCTGCACATTGCCGACCCCACCGCCGCAGCCATCGCCCACGCAGGCTACCAGACGGTGGGTTTGCTCTGCACCCGCTTCACCATGGAGCAAGCTTTTTACCGTGAACGCCTGGAACAGCGCCATGGCCTGCGGGTGCTGACACCGGACCAGTCAGACCGCGAGCTGGTGCACCGGGTTATCTTTGAAGAACTTTGCGTCGGTAAAGTCGAACCTGCGTCACGCCAGGCTTTTCTGCGCGTCATCAACGACCTCGCCGAGCAAGGCGCACAAGCCATCATTCTGGGCTGCACCGAAATTGCCCTGCTTTTGGAGCAACAGCACTGCGACATTCCCCTGTTTGACACCACGCGCCTGCATGCCCAAAGCGCCGCCCACTGGGCGCTGGCACCGCCCCAGAGCCCGGGCGCTGCATGAACGCCCACCCCCACCATATCCGCAATGGCCTGTGGCTGGGCACGCTGGGCGTGGCCATCTTTGCCCTGACACTGCCCATGACACGTCTGGCGGTCGGCACGCCCGAGGCGCCGCAAATGTCGGGCATCTTCATTGCCAGCGGTCGCGCGGTAGTGGCGGCCCTGCTCTCTGCCGCATTTTTGCGGACCACCCGGGCGTCCTGGCCACGCCGGGCCGACTGGATTCCTTTGGGCGTGGTGGCGCTGGGTGTGGTGTTTGGCTTCCCGCTGTGCAGCTCGATCGCCATGCGTCATGTCGAGGCGGTGCATGCCAGCGTGATTGTGGGCGTGCTGCCGTTGGCGACCGCCGCCGTGGGCGCCTGGCTGCACCGGCAACGCCCGTCCCTGGGCTTTTGGGTCTGCGCCGGGCTGGGCACGGCCCTGGTGGTGGCGTTTGCCATGCTGCGCTCCGGCCGTGGTGGCTTGCTGCTGGCGCCCGCCGATGCCCTGCTGCTGCTGGCCATGGCCTGCGCCGCCGTGGGCTACGGCGTGGGGGCACAACTCTCGCAGCGCATGCGGGCGGACTATGTCATCTGCTGGGCGCTGGTCTTTTCTTTACCCATTAATCTGCCGCTAGCCCTTATGCAGTGGCCGCAAGCTGCTATAAAAACAGAAGCATGGCTGGCGTTTGCCTATGTCGCCATCTTCTCCATGTGGCTGGGCTTTTTTGCCTGGTACCGGGGGCTGGCACTGGGTGGCACGGTGCGCGTGAGCCAGATGCAGCTGCTGCAACCCTTCATGTCCATGCTGTTTGCCGTGCCCCTGCTGGGCGAGTCGCTGGACGCCCTGACGCTGGGCTTTGGCCTGGCCGTGATCGCGGTGGTATTTATTGGCCGCAAAATGTCGGTCAACATATCCAAATAAACTATTCGATTCATTAGGAAGCCATTTTGAACACCACTGCCCCCCATAACACCCCCTGGACCCTGGCCCGCCGCGCCGCCAAAATGAACCCCTCCGTGATCCGTGAACTGCTCAAGCTCACCGAGAAGCCCGGCATCATCAGCTTTGCTGGCGGCCTGCCATCGCCCAAGACCTTTCCGGTGGCCGAGTTCGACGCCGCCTGCGCCAAAATTTTGCGTGACGACCCGAGCGGCGCGCTCCAATACTCCGCCAGCGAAGGCTTTGGCCCGTTGCTCGAGCAGGTCGCCGAGATGCTGCCGTGGAACGTAGACCCGTCCCAAATCCTGATCACCACCGGCTCCCAACAAGGGCTGGACCTGGTCGCCAAGGTGCTGATTGACGAAGGCAGCCGGGTTTTGGTCGAGTCGCCCACCTACCTGGGCGCCGTCATGGCCTTCACCCCGATGGAGCCTGAAGTCATCAGCGTCGCCAACGATGAAGAAGGCGTGGACATCGCCGACCTGCGCAGCAAGGCCAAAGATGCCCGCTTCATGTACGTGCTGCCCAACTTCCAGAACCCGACCGGACGCACCATGACCGAGGCCGGTCGCGCCAGACTGAGCACGGAGGCGGCGCGCCTGGGCCTGCCCCTGATTGAAGACAACCCTTACGGCGACCTGTGGTTTGACACCGCGCCGTCCGCGCCCCTGACCGCCCGCAACCCGGATGGCTGCATCTACCTGGGCTCGTTCTCCAAAGTGTTGGCGCCGGGCCTGCGCCTGGGATTCATCGTGGCGCCCAAGACGGTCTACCCCAAACTGCTGCAAGCCAAGCAGGCGGCCGACTTGCACAGCCCGGGCTTTAACCAGCGCCTGATTTCCGAAGTCATGAAAGACGGTTTTCTGGACCGCCATGTGCCCACCATTCGCGCCCTCTACAAATCACAGCGCGACGCCATGCTGGACGCACTGACCCGCGAGATGCCGGTGGGCGACCCCGATTCGACTCTGACCTGGAACAGCCCCGCCGGCGGCATGTTCCTGTGGGCACGCTTGCCCAAGGGCATGAGCGCGGTGGCCTTGCTGCCTCATGCCGTTGAACAAGGCGTGGCCTTCGTGCCGGGCGAACCGTTTTATGCCGACCACGGCGACCCGCGCACCCTGCGCCTGTCTTTTGTGACCTGCAGCGTGGACGAAATCCAGCGCGGCGTGGCGGCGCTGGCAGCGGCCATCAAAATTTACGCGGCCACCTTGCCCGCTTGAGGCCCCGCCACACCAACCCACTGCAAAGCCCCACCATGACCCTGCGTCCGTTCAAACAAGTTGATGTCTTCACCGCCACACCCTATATGGGCAACCCGCTGGCCGTGGTGCTAGACGGCAGCGGCCTGTCCACCGAAGACATGCAACACTTTGCGAACTGGACCAATCTGTCGGAGACCACCTTCGTGCTGCCCCCCAGCGCGCAAGGTGCCGCCGCCGGGGCTGACTATGGCGTGCGCATCTTCACGCCCGGCAGGGAGTTGCCGTTCGCAGGGCATCCAACGCTGGGCAGCTGCCACGCCTGGCTGCAAGCCGGTGGCAAGCCCAAAGCCAAAGATGAAATCGTGCAGGAATGCGCGGTCGGCTTGGTCAGGATTCGTCGTGATGGCAGTCGCCTGGCTTTTGCGGCGCCCCCACTCAAGCGCAGCAAGCCCAGTCCGGCCCTGCTGGCCAAAGTGGCGGGGGCGCTGGGGCTCAAGGCGCCGCAGATCATGGCTGCGCAGCTGCTGGACAACGGCCCGGTGTGGCTGGGCCTGCTGCTGGACAGCCCGCAAACCGTGCTGCAACTGGCGCCAGATCACCTGCTGCTTAAAAATTTAGGGCAACAAGTGGGTGTAGCCAGCGTGGAACATGCGCAAGCAGCTACCAATTTAATAGCGAGATCAAACCGCGAAGCGCGCGCTTTTGGCCCCCGCGCTACGCCGCAGGCGCCCGATACCCAGGTGGAGGTGCGCGCTTTTGCCGCGCCGATGGGCGTCAATGAAGACCCGGTCACCGGCAGCTTCAACGCCAGCCTGGCCCAGTGGCTGATCGCTGACGGCCATGCCCCCAGCAGCTACGTCGCCTCGCAAGGCGCCTGCCTGGGCCGCAACGGCCAGGTGCACCTGGTGCAAGACACCAGCGGCCAGGTCTGGGTGGGAGGCGATTCGGTCACCTGCATCGACGGCAGCGTGACCCTGTAAGCCGCAACAGGCGCCAGATCGCCCCGGTCAAATCACCAAGGGAAAACCCTTGGCACGCCTTGTGCTTCCTTCGAGTTTGTTGTTGACTCGAAAGGATAATAAATGCACCGTAATGGACACCGGTGGCTTTTGGCCGCAGTTCTATGCTCTAGCTTGAGCGCCTGGGCGCAAGCCCCGACTCACCCGATGCTGGTGGCGCAGGACAGTCTCAACGCCGCCGACACCGCCTGGATGATGACCTCCACCGCCCTGGTGCTGCTCATGACGCTGCCGGGCATTGCCCTGTTTTACGGCGGCATGGTGCGCCGCATCAGCGTGCTCAACACCATGGCCAGCGTGGTCGCGGTTGCCGCGCTGATCAGCCTGCTGTGGTTTGCGCTGGGCTACTCCCTGGCCTTCACGCCTGGCAATGGCTGGCTGGGTGGCTCTGAGCGCTTGTGGTTCAGCGGGCTGGACTACCTCAAGGAAGCGGGCAAAGTGGCGGTCAGCCACGCGGCGCCGAACGTGCCGGAGTCGGTCTATGCCATGTTCCAGCTCACCTTTGCCGTTATCACCGGCGCCCTGATCGTCGGCGCGCTGGTCGAGCGCATGCGTTTCTCCGCCATGCTCTGGTTCATCAGCCTGTGGTCGGTGCTGGTTTACGCGCCCATTGCCCATTGGGTGTGGGAGCCGGGCGGCTGGCTGAACCAGATGGGTGTACTGGACTTTGCCGGTGGCTCGGTGGTGCACATCAACGCCGGGGTAACCGGACTGGTTTGCGCCTGGTATCTCGGGCCGCGCCGGGGCTATGGCCGCATGCCTTTTGAACCGTTCAACCTGGGCCTGACCATGGCCGGTGCGGGCCTGTTGTGGGTTGGCTGGTTTGGATTCAACGCAGGCTCCGCTGTGGCCGCCGATGGCCGGGCCGGACTGGCCATGGCCGTCACGCACATCGCCGCCTCTGCGGGTGCTGTCTCCTGGATGCTGGGCGAGTGGATTGTGCGCAAGCGCCCTTCCCTGCTGGGTCTGTGCTCGGGGCTGGTCGCCGGTCTGGTCGCCATCACGCCTGCCGCCGGTTTTGTGACGCCCGGCTCAGCTGTGCTGTTTGGCGCGGTAGCCGGTCTGGTCTGCTATTGGGGCGCCACGGGACTCAAGCGCCTGCTCAAAACCGACGACTCGCTCGATGTGTTCGGTGTTCATGGGGTGGGCGGCATCCTCGGCTCGCTCATGACCGGCCTGTTCGCCAACAAAGCGGTGTCGGGCGTGAGTGGCAACGTGTTGACCCAGTTGATGGGCGTGGGCGTGGTGGTGGCGTACAGCGCTGTCATGAGCCTGCTGCTGATGTGGGTCACCAAAATGATCATCGGCTTGCGCGTCGATGAGCAGTCCGAAATTGTCGGTCTGGACATTTCCCAGCACCGTGAGCACATGGGCAACTAACCGGAGATTTGCATGCTACCAAGTGAAAAAATCGCCATCGCCGCACACCTGCATGTGCTGCTGCGCCGCAAAACCGGCCGCGTGACCGACACCGAGTGGATGGCCTGCAACGCCGAGTACGCCACCGAGATCGTGGGCTTTGCCCGCGCCAGGGCCAAAGAGGACGGACATGCCGACCTGGCCGATTGGGCGGACAAGCTGGAGGTCGCCATGGCAGCCCCCAATGCCAAGCGCCCCGGCCTGGCCCGGTACCTCAATCCCGAGACAGCGCCCCACCCCGTGATGGTGACGCCAACCGTGACGGTGGGTTTGAACGCTGGAAAAGCCAGCGAACACCGTTACATCAGCGGCATTCGCTAGTGCGTCACTCGCTATTAAATCAGTAGCTACTCACGCACGTCTGACGGGGGCTCAGGCACTATTTCTTCAAGTGTCGGCGCCACCACCGCCTGCCCGGTGAGTTCATCGCGCCAAGCTGCAGGTAGCGAACTGTCCTGAAATTCATGAACCACCGCGCGCTGGGCTGCGGGCGCGTACCAAAACGTCTCGTGAATACGACCGCTCATCGCGCTGCTGCCTTCGTGGGCGCTGTAATGCCCCTCGTGCTCCACCCGCAAAGCGCGAAAACGCCCGGCAGGCACGGTAACGCTCTCCCAACCGCGCACCGTGGCGGTTTGCTTGACATCCACCACGAGGCCCTTGCCTCGGTACAGCTGGTAGTTGAACGTCCACGACGCGCCCATCGCCAAAGGAAAGCGCAGCGACTCGTTCATGCCGCTCAGACGCGCATCGGTAAAAACCTGGTGCGCAGGATCGTAGGACTCGACCGTGCTGCCTACGAGGGCCGGATCCTGCGCGCTGAGCACATCCAGAAACACCAACCAGTGGCCCGATTCGTCTACTGACAGCGTCTGACTGAAGCGCTCGATTTCCTGCCGGGTCTTCACATCGAGCCGACGGTACGTCCACTGCTGGCCTGCGCTCAATTCTGGTGCCAGCACGGGGGCCAGTTCGGCTTCGGTGCGCGGGCCCAGCGTGGTGCCAAAGGCGGTCAGGTAGTTATACGGCTGCGGCTCGGCGCAACCGGCCAGAGCCACCAAGAGAACAAGGGCAAGCCGCTTCATGGCCGCCACCTAGGGCCAGACCAGCTGGTTGATTTCTGCCAGCAGCTGCGCCAGCGAACGCCCGGCCGCCTCCACCACGGCATGGCCTTTTTCAACCGTGGCGACCGCTGCATTACCTACCGCGCCCGCCGGGTTGTAGTCCTGCATCTGCCAGCCCATCTTGGCGCTTTTTCCATTGCCCAGGATGGCAAATTGTTGCGCCCGGTCTTGCGAAGTGGAATGAAAATTTTGTGCCTGCGCCATGTCCACCTGCGCCGGACTCAGCGCCAGCATCATCGAGGTTTCAATGTCGCCCGCATGGATGCCAAAACGGTGCTCATCGGCACTGAACAGGGCATTGACGTCCTGGCCGTTGGCGTCCAGCAGAGGCAGGTTGAACCAGCTCACGCTGTACACCAGCAGCCCCAAACGAGCCCGCAAATCACGCGCCACGATGTCCATCACGCTGACCTGGCCACCGTGCGAATTAAGCAGCACCAGCTTCTTGATGCCCGCGGCTGCGACCGATTCACCGATGTCGGTCCACAGCCGGATGAGGGTCTCGGCCTTGAGCGTAAGGGTGCCGGGGAAGCTGGCGTGCTCGGGGCTCAGACCCACTGGCTGCGTTGGCAAAAAAAGCACCTTCACCTCGGGCACCAGCAAAGGCAGCGCAGCGGCCACCACGCCATCGACCAGCACCGTGTCCACACTCAATGGCAGGTGCGGGCCATGCTGCTCGGTGGCGGCGACCGGCAATACCGCGATGGTTTGCGCCGCCGCGCCGGTACTGAGCAGGCGGGCAAAGTCCTGCGTCGTCAGGTCGGCCCAGAATCTGGATTTAGGGGTCATGGGGCTACCTTCCATTAAATTCAATCTGTAAAACAGTCAGCTGCTGAACAGCTCGGAATGCGTGCCGGAGCGCACGAAGTTGATCCAGTTAGCATCAACCTGGTAGATCAGCAGGAAATCGCCGCCGATGTGACATTCCCTGTGATCGGCCCACTCCCCTTTCAAGGCGTGATCCAGCCATTCAGGGCCAAGGGGGGCGTCGTTTGCAATCAACAGCATCATCGCCTCTTTGAGTCGAACCATGTCAAAGCGGCCAGCGTGTGACAAGCGTTGCCAATCTTTTAGAAACGCGCGCGCATAGTCCGCTGCGCGTGGCAAAGGCGCGCACTTACTGGCGGCTGTTCTTTTCAAGATCGGCAAACAGTTCGTCAGCAGAGGCAAAACGAGCGCGCCGCGTCGCCATCATGGCGCGCGATTCGTCCATCGCCGCGCGAGTCTCTGCATTGGGCACCTTGAGTTCCAGCGGAAAGGCCTGGTCGATCACCACACGACGCAAAAACAGCCGAACCGCGTCCGACACCGACAAACCCATCGCCGTGAGCGCCAGGGTGGCTTGCTCTTTGATGTCATCGTCGACCCGAATGTGGAGCATTGAAGTTTGTGCTGCCATAGAAAGCCTCCTGTGTTGCTGCTGATTATGTATCTCATTTGAGATGAAATCAAGAACTCCCTCTGAACAACCGCCCTGCGCTTTATTCCTCTCCTTATGCCTTTTTCAGGAAACAGGCCTTGAGCATGAAGCTGCCGGCGTCCATCTTGCAATCGACTTCGTGGTCGCCGTCGACCAGGCGGATGCTTTTGACTTTGGTGCCTTTTTTGAGCACGGTGGAGGAGCCTTTGACCTTCAGGTCCTTGATCAAAATGACGGCATCGCCATCGGCCAACGGGTTGCCATTGGAATCGCGAATGACGCCATCGCCGCTCTCTTCGCTCTCCTGGTCTTGCGCCACGGCGGGCCACTCAAAACCGCAGTCGGGGCAGACCAGGTTGTCACCGTCCGGGTAGGTGTTTTCAAGAGTGCATTGAGGGCAGGCAGGGAGGTTTGACATGATCTATTTCCAAAAATAAGAGCGGCCTGCCACGTCAGCCAGAGGATTGGCAGCGGCAGGAATAAGGCCGCAAGTATAGAAAACCCCGTTTTAGTCAACGGTTTGCCGCACCGCCAGGTGCCGCTCCTGGCGCTGCGCCAGTGTTTTAGCCGGCTGACTCTGGGGCGATTCGCGCTTGGGCAACAGACCTTTGAGCGCGGCAGGACTGGCGCGGGCGCCGCTGGCCACGTAGTCTGCCAGCAGGGTTTGTTGCACGGTGGCGGTGGGCAGGCCGCGCTGGGCCCCAAGGTAGTCAAACAGCGCATCGACCAGCATTTCGGGCGTCAGGCCGCTGGTTTTACCGGTGGCTTGCCACAGCCAGTCGGCAAAGTCCAGAAAGGCCTCAAAAGGCGACGGCCCGGCCAGCAACAGCGGCAAGGTCTGTGTGAAACGGCCCGAGTTGGCGATCATGTCCCAGTAGCGCGAGAAGCGGGTGAAACGCTGCAGCGTGGCGGCATCCACCGCGCCGGTTTGCTGCACGGTGTAGGGCGGTTCGGCGTCGTACACCATGCCGTAGGTGGCGCTGTGGCGGGCAATGGGCGTGCCGCGCAGGCGCTTGAGGATGCCCAGTTGAATCTCGTGCGGACCCAGCGCGTGCAGGCGGTCAAAGCCGGTGGCAAAACTGGCCAGCGTTTCGCCCGGCAGGCCAAAGATCAGGTCGGCGTGCAAATGGGCGTTTGACTTTTCCATCAGCCAGCGCAGGTTGAGCGCCGTCTTGTCGTTGTCCTGCTTGCGCGAGATGCGCTGCTGCACATCCACATTGAAGCTCTGCACGCCAATTTCAAACTGCAGCACGCCGGGCGGGAACCGCGCAATCATGGCTTTCAGACGGTCCGGCAGCTGGTCGGGCACGACTTCAAAATGTACGAACAAGTCACCTTCAGCGTCGCTTGCGCCCTGGGCTGGCAGCCGGTCCAGAAAAAATTGCAGGATGCGGATGGAGGCGTCGATCTTCAAATTGAAGGTGCGGTCCACAAACTTGAAGTTGCGCGCGCCTCGCAAGTGCAAGCCCTGCATCTCGGCCAGAAAAGCCTCCAGGTCAAATGCCCAGGCGGTCTTGTCCAGCGAACTTAGACAGAACTCGCACTTGAACGGGCAGCCGCGCGAAGCCTCGACGTAGAGCAGGCGGTGCGCCAGATCGGCATCGGTGTACTCGGCATAAGGCATCACGATCTGATCCAGCGACGGCTGTTCCCCGGCAATGACCTTCATCAAAGGCTGCGGCCCGTGCAGGAGTGCGCGGCACAGCTGGGGAAAGCTCACATCGCCCCAGCCGGTGATGACATGGTCGGCCAGCCGCACGATGGTTTGCTCGTCCACCTCATGGCTGACTTCGGGACCGCCCAGCACCACATTGACGCAGGGGCGCGCCGCTTTGAGCAAGCGCACCACCTCGCAGGTTTGCGTCACGTTCCAGATGTAGACGCCAAAACCGATGATCTGCACCGCACCAAGCTGCGGCTCGCCCAACGTGGTCAGCAGCTCGTCCACCACGTCCTGCGGCTGGCGAGCTATCGTGAACTCGCGCAAGGCCGTCTGCGGCTTCAACTCGCCCATGTTGGCCAGCAGGTAGCGCAAGCCCAGCGAAGCGTGGATGTATTTGGCGTTGAGGGTCGCCAGCAGGATGGCGGGGGCGGTGACAGACGGGGAGGAAAACATACCCACATTATCAAACCATGCCTGCATGAGCGCACGCAAAGCCGCATTAAATGTTGGCAAAATAGTTGGCAAAAACAAATTTAATTTTAATAAAATCAATTAGTTACAAGCACAATTAAGTTGGCAAAATAGGGCCATGTACACAGAACCCCACCAGTTTGAACCTCTGCTGCCATCCCAGGCACGCATCGAGCCATTGCTGACCAAGGCGCACGACCTCTCCCGGCTCGCCACCCTGCTGGCAGGCACCCGTGTGCCACCCGAACTGCGCCGCCTGCTGCGCAGCATGAACTCGTACTACACCAACCGCATTGAGGGTCAGCACACCCGACCGCACGAAATTGACCAAGCCTTGCGCCAGGATTTTTCACTGGACGCCACACTGGCCGCCAAGCAACGTCTGGCCGTGGCCCATATCGAGGCGGAAGAAGCGTTGGAACTGCGCTACCAGGGCGCGGACGGTGCGCAAGCCTTGTACACAGCAGACGCGGTGCAGGACTTGCATCGGGAACTGTTTGGCCGCTTACCACCGGTCGATTTGCTCACGCCAGAGAACGAGCCCATCGTTCCCGGGCAATTGCGAATGCACGAGGTCCAGGTGGGCCAACATGTAGCGCCTGCTTTTGCCAGCGTGCCCCGGTTTTTGGAGCGCTGGGCCAGCTTTTACGGCCATGTGCGCCGCGGCGAAGCCGCGCTGGTGGCGCTGGCCGCTGCCCACCAGCGACTGGGCTGGATTCACCCCTTTATCGACGGCAATGGGCGGGTCATGCGGCTGCACACCCACACCCTGCTCCACGCCTTGGGCTACACCGGCGGATTGTGGTCGCCACTGCGCGGCTTTGCGCGCAGCACCGATCAGTACTACGCCCTGCTGGCTGACGCCGATAGCCTGCGCCGGGGCGATCTGGACGGACGCGGCAATTTGAGCGAACAGGCGCTCATCGCCTGGATCGACTATGTGCTGGGGACCTGCCTGGATCAGGTCACGTTCATGACCGGCATGCTGGACTTTGAAACCCTGAAGGCACGCATTGAAGCCTGCCTGGTGTTTGAGGCCACAGTGGAAAAATCGGGCGTGCGGCAGGAGTCACTGCGCGGATTGCATTACCTGTTTCTCAGCGGCGAAGAGATGGCGCGTGGTGATTTCAAGTCCATGCTGGGCATGAGCGACCGCGGCGCCACGGACGCCTTGGGGGCGCTAGTCAAGCGCGGACTGCTCAAATCCGACTCGCCGCAGGGCAAGGTTCGGTTCGGCCTGCCCCAACATGCCTTGCGCTTTCTCTTTCCACGGCTCTGGCCGGAGGCTGAAGCGGATGTGGTCAGCGCATGAAGCGGCAACAGCCGCAGACAACCACCGAAGCCAGCAGAATTTCGACGAGGAAAACCCATGACACGACCACCGCTTTTCCACCCGCAAAACATCACGCCTTCGCGGCAACAGACAGAGCTGCAAACCAGCCGCAGCCGATCCATCATCGTTGACGCCAATGCAGGCGCCGCAAAAACCACCAGTCTTGCGCTCAAGGTCGCGGAGGTACTGGAGTTGCAGCGGCAAAAGTCGGGGCGATATTTGCCCAAGAAAATCCTGACGCTGACCTACACCGATGTGGCGAGGCTGGCCTTCAAGCGCGCGCTGGAAAAAATCGGCGTTCCTGCCGAGATCATCAAAGAACTCTGGGTTAACACGTTCGACGAATTTGCGATTTACATGCTCAATGAGCTGGAGGGCAGCCGCGCCAAGGTGGTCAAGGAACCAGAGACACTCAAGGAGATCATTGCGCAATGCCTTGACGAATTGCGTCAACGCGCGCTTCAACGTGTCGACCGCCATCTGCAGCTCCCCAGCTATGAGAACGGCGGATTTTATGAGCACTTTATCCACGAGAGCTTAAGAATCAAGGGCAAGATAGTGCTCCCAAAGGCAAGGTGGCTGGAGGAACGCATCGACACCCTGCTGGCGGAAAACACGGGGGAGGACTACACGATTCTCAAGGTCTTGGAGCGTTTTGAGCATTTGCGCCGCCCCTCTGAAGAAGGCCCGCCGCTGTTTCGTTCGCCGGGGGACGCCACCCACGATCTCGCCAGCACGGTGGGTGATCTATCCGTGGATATGCCCCAAAACATGTTCTCCAAGTGGCCAGGCGGGCTGCATTTGATCTGTGTCGATGAGTTTCACGACATGAACGAAGCGATGTTCATCCTGCTTCGACGTTTGTTGGAAAGTAACGCGAATGCCACATTTTGCGGGGTGGGAGACCCCGACCAAGTGCTGCACCAAAAAGCTGGTGCCGAGCCCAAGTTCATGGACCCTGTTTACTTTGCGCAGGAAACGGGGCGCAAAACCAATGTCATGCACTTGCCGGGTTCGTATCGGTTTTCGGCAAGCCTCGCCGAATTGGCGGGCAACCTGGCTTCAAAACAATACGCCTCCTTTGCCAAACGCGAGACACTGGTTCATCCATTTTTCTATGCGGCACCGCTGGAGTGCGCCCAGAAAATCGTTGAAGACGCGTTAGCGTGGAAGCGCCAAGGCCGACCGATGAACCAGTTTGTCGTCTTGCTGCGCCATCCGCATCAGTCGGTCTTGATTGAAAACTTCCTGCTGGAGCAGGAAATTCCGTACCGTACTTACCCATTTCCAACCTATCTGCACCGGCCAGAAGTGCTGATGGTCAGGGCGCTGCTCGCGACATCCCGCCCGGAGTTCGAGCTGGTAGCAAGCCACAGCGCCCGCCACCGAATGGTCCAAGCCGTTGTCGATTTTGCAGGCGTGCAGCTTGATTTTGCCGAGAGCGAAACGGAGACCCAGGCCGAACGCATCAGGCATGCCGTCAAGGGAATCCTTCACGATCAAACCTTGCTTGTTACGTTTCTTAAAAGACAAGTGATTGCAAAGGCTGACCCCGCAATTCGCCGTCGCCTTGAGGCCGCCATGGCCGTGGCGGCGACGCACAAGTGCGAAGCCATGTTTGACGACATGCTCCATGCGCTCGACATGCCAAGTCTGGCGGCCCATCGTTGGGTTGAACGCCAACGATGTACAGACGCCGTTGCGCACCTGGAAGGATTGAAACAAGCCGCACTTATTTTTGACAGTGCGGCTGCATTTTTTAGCCACATCAATGCCCTGGAACTGTCCTACGAGAAACTAGGCGATGTCAAAGTACAAAAAACATCCCTCATCCTCACCGACATCCCTTCTGTCAAGGGTCTAGAGTTTGAGCGGGTGAGCATTCCTTTCATCGAACGCGGTGAATTCCCAGCGGACGATGGCGGCACGCTCGATGACGAGCGCAACCTGATGTACGTGGCCATGACACGCTGTAGCCACGAACTAACGCTCATGTTCAGCTCGAAGCGATCCAGTGCCTTTGAAGAAGCGATGCTGTCTGATCGCCATCAGCTCGAAAAATAACCATCACTTGAACCATCAACTCCTGCGCAGCGCCCGAAGCCGCTGCCACACCACAGCTTTAGGCTCCACCATGGCCATGGCTTTCATACAGCGCTCCAGCCAGCCCTGGCGGGTTTGCAGCCGCAGCAGTGCCTTGTCCAGGTCCTGCCGAATGGCATCGCCATAGGCGCCGTGCGCTTTCAACACCGCTTGGCGAAGCAGGGCCAGTGACGGTTTCATCATGGCCAGGTCAATCACGTCGCGGTTGAAAACACCGTCGTCGCCCCACCGGTCTGAATTGGCCAGCAGCTTGCTGGTGGCCATATCCAAGGGGCTCAATGTTGCGACACCGCAGATTTCATCTTTCACTGTCGGTGCCGCCAGCTGGATGCGCCCCTCCAGAACAATCTCGAACTTGATGGACTGGTCGTCCACGCGCAGCATGGTGCGAATGCCATATTGGTCGGCCCGCACCTCTTTGACTTGCTCCAGCGGTGTCGCCTGGGCATGAACAATGCCGGCAATGCCACCGGGGTTGGTCAGCAACTGGCGCAGGTTGCGGTAGCTGGCCAGGTCTGACACCAGAAAGTCAATGTCAACCGACTCACGGTATTCGCCATACCGCAGCGCGATGGCCGTGCCGCCGCCAAACAGGCAGTGGTTTTCGCGCAGCAAGGGGGCATTGAGCGCGCACAGGATCTGGGCAATGCGCTGGTGGTGTGGTCGTTCAAACATGGCGGGCACTCATGTCAGGGCCAGACGCAAGGCATCGACCAGTTGTTGCTCATGCGGCTGCAACGCTGGCACGTCGATATGGCGCCAGTTACGCTCATAGATGCTGTGCGCCTCCGCCGGGGTCAACTCGTCCATACCATGCACTTGCCAGGCGAGTTGCTTGAGCTGTGGGTAGTCACTCAGGCGCACCCGCGCCGGAATCCAGCCCGTGTGATCGGCGACAGGTACAACGGCGGCTTGATCGGTAGGCACGCTTAGGCTGAAGTCCAGCCCAAGCGCCACCATGACATTCAGATACGCCGCCATGGTGACCGCCGGGGCACCTTTTTCCATGCGGTGCAAGGTCACACGCGACAGGCCAGCAGCCTCTGCCGCCACCGTGGCGCTGAGCCCCAGCGCCTTGCGACGGGTACGAATCTGTTGCCCCAATGCTGCCAGTCGGGCGGCAGTGGCGGTGGAGATGACGAGTGGGGGTGCTGGCATAGTGTTTCTCATTTTATACATTTAGGCATAAATGTAAATAATGAGAAACCAATTTGGCTTTTTATACGATCCTCAGGCAAAAATCGGGGCCAAGGCGCTGGCCGCAGGCTGCGGCGGATGTGGTCAGCACGCGCCTGAATCAAACTTCCATTCGCCCGACAAGGCATCAAATTTGTGCTGCGCCTGAAAACGCACCTTCTTGCCGTTGTCGTAGGTGCGCCAGCACGCTGCATTGACGCAGCGGGTGTTGCAACTGACCACACCGGGCGTCTTGCCCGGACGGGCGGGGAACGGGTCGCCGGATGCGGCTGGCGCACTGTCGGCCTCGTCATTCAATGCAACAGGTTTCGCCGCTTCTTTGACAGTGGGTTTTTTGATGTACTTGTCCAGCGCCTTCAGCAAATTTCCCGGCTTGCCCAACTCGCGCGTCAACGCCTGCGCGGCCTCAATTTCTTTGTTGGACATGGAGGGAACCAACTCGGTGCGATACGCCGTTGCTTTTTCCGCGCCATTGGCTGCAGATAGGTTGTACAAAGCGTAAGCCGCCACGCGATTTGACGGTACGCCTTGACCAATTTCGTACATCACTCCGAGGGTAAACTGAGAGCTGGCATACCCCTGAACAGCCACAAGACCATACCACTTCGCCGCTTCTTTGTAATCCTGCGGCACGCCTTGGCCGTTGGCGTACATCACGCCGAGGTTTTTCTGGGCGCTGGCATGGCCCTGATCAGCGGCCAAGCGATACCACTTCGCCGCTTCCTTGTAATCTTGCGGCACGCCTTTGCCATTAGCGTACAACCAGCCGAGGTAGTTCTGAGCGTCGGCATTGCCCTGATCAGCAGCCAACCGATACAGATTCGAAGCTTCCTTGTAATCCTGCAACACGCCTTGGCCGTTGGCGTACATCCCGCCGAGGTTGGACTGGGCGTTGACTTGGCCTTGATCTGAAGCCAAGCGATACCACTTCACCGCTTCCTTGTAATCCTGCCGCACGCCTAGGCCATTTTGGTACACCAACCCAAGGTTGAATTGGGGTGCGATTCAAACTGATGTGGGGTTATTCTCTGCCTACCGACCCAGCAAAGGAGCGTTGACATGAGCGAACCATTGATGAGTGATGCCGAATTGGTAAGAAGACTGGGAGCCCATCCGGATCTGC